>Ga0208863_1000124_pt1 | contig 95944 bp, 93 predicted proteins | sample RifOxyD3_FD_184040 | JGI IMG/M metagenome (GOLD analysis project Ga0208863, IMG submission 184040) | Soil microbial communities from Rifle, Colorado - Rifle Oxygen_injection D3 (SPAdes) | ecosystem: Environmental > Terrestrial > Deep subsurface > Rock core/Sediment | place: Rifle, Colorado...
GGTGGAATGACGTTCGTTGCCCATTTTGTCTCCCTGCTTTTTTTATCCAACCCTATATCCAACCTTCAAGGGATAATAGAATGAAAAAAGAGGAAAAACAATATCAATAAAGACAAACAGTCAACTGCCTGTAATTACGAGAGAGTTACAGAAAATGTTGGCTTTGCAAACAGTTAACTAGCATAACCATGTCCGGCCTTCGAAGCCGGGAGTCGGGGGTTCGAATCCCTCCGGGCGCACCAATAAAATCAATGGGTTAGCGAGATTTTCGCTAACCCATTTTTCTTGGTAAATTACCTGTTTTTGTCCTATTCATTGTCTCAAGGATTTCATGTTGTCACACTCGGCATTTATTTGAGTGTCGGGGTTGGCCAAAAAAGACATTGACCTCAATAAAATTATAAAAAAATGGAAATTGATGCCATGAAGCGCATATCTGCAATGTTGTTTGCCCTAACAACTCTCCTGTTACCCCTGCCGGCAACAGCAAGCATCTATCCGCCTCCCGCACCGGTTTCTGTCGAACTGAGACTGATTGAGCCAAACCCGAGGCCTGGGCTGGTGAAGGTGGTTGATCCCGATAACGGCGAGGCCATCTATTTGCACAAAACCGCGATCATCAATACCGCTCAGATCATAAACGCAAAAGTTATCATCGATATCCTCGATGATTTTCAAGTTGAAATCACCCTCAATCCCGAAGCTGCAAAAAAATTACATACCTTTACCAAGGCGAATATCACGAGAAAACTGGCAACGCTGGTTGACGGCAAGGTTGTTGACGTTGCGTCCATCCGCGAGCCGATAACCTCCGGCATCTGCCAGTTCAGGGCAGCCACACGCCAGGAGGCTGATAGAATCGTGCAAGGGATTGCCACGCCGCTGCCGTCAAGGCTGGGCTTGCCACCGGAGGAGATTGCCCGCGCTTACTTTACGGCGCTCCGGGATCGGGGGATGCCGATTGTTGTGGAATTCATGCACGAAGGCGAGTTGGCGAAATTTAAGGATGTATTCATCGCGTTAATGGAAAAGGAGGCTGCCAAGGGCAAGCGGGAGTTTGTTTCCGGTCTGTTCGGCGAACAGGCTACCCTGGCGGAAGTCAAGGCACTCTCCCCAAAGGAGTTCATGTCCTCCTTCATGCAAAAGGCTTCGCTGATGATATCAAACATGGGTTTCACCTTCGAGAAACTTGAGGTGCTCGGCTTTGTTCCCGAAGGGGATATGGCGCATGTCGTCGCCAGGATAGAGGTCGGATTGTGGCCGGCGGCGATAAAGAGAATGGACGTCATCAGCATGAAACGGGACGGCGACGAATGGAAGCTGATGCTGACCAAGGAGTTTGACGGTTTGCTACTGATGATACAGAGCAAATAGCGTCTACTTGGCATGCTGATCACGCAAGATATATTTTTGACGATGGTGCTGGCCGCTTTTGTGCTGGTGTTTGGACCGGTGATTGGCGGCATCGTTTGGATAAACCGTCATGCGATCTGGTACCGCAGCCTGAGTGGAATCCGGCAGTTGGCTTTGCCTCTCGCGCTCGTTGCGTGGATGTTTTTGCTCGGTGTTACCCTACTGAACTATCGCGCTTGGATTGATGTGGCCGATGTCTGGGTGATCCGGGACACGAAGGGCGGTATCGCAAAAGAGGATATGACGCTGATGGGTTCTGCAAGCTATGTCTTCGCCGATGGTAGACCCGTGAAGATCGTTGCGGATAAAGCGCGTTATCGGATGATTATCAACGACTCCAGCCGTCCCCTCAGGAAGATAACCCACATTTACGGGACATGCACATCCGCTTCGCCCTACACGCTGGGCACCATTCTTGGCATGGAACCCGACTTCGATATTCCCCACGGCACGATCAGCGACAACCCTCCCGGCGGACAGTTCGGGAGCGGCACTCAACCGCCGAAAGAAATTACGATCCAACTGCCACGCCCGGATTATTTCCCCCGATGCGAGAGCCTCAACTGGTATTTTCCTGCGGAAGGCAAAACGCCATGATCGACAAGACGCTCCGCGCCAACTTGGCTTTGGGTATTCTCGGTGTCGCTATCGTCGGTTTTAGCGGCGCCGCTTTATTTGAGTTTGGCAGTGAAATCGTTGGTCCGCTTTTTGCCACTTTGCGGGTGGAATCGGTCGCCGGCCTGGCAGGTGAGAATCGTACCATCGAAGCCGAAGTAACCGGCGTTGTCGATGCCGAACGAATTCTGGTCGAGAAAACCACCTCGCGCCTCTATGGCAATGAAGCCGCCTGGCACAAGTATTACTACGCCGTCTTTGACCAAACCAGGATGATCGGTGTTTACGTTTATAGCGATCTTGTCCCGGACGAATTTGTACGCCACTACGGCAAAGGGGTGGTGGTTTTACATGGCATCTGGGAAGAGATGCCGCGCGATATTCGTCTCCAGGAGCCGATGAATCGTGTCGGCGAGCAGATGCGCGAGCTCGTGGGGCGCGGGGTGGCAATGGGACAGGCGGAAGAGATCTTGTCGCGCCTGACGTCCTTTGCCCAGCGCAATCCTCTGCGTATCGATCGCAGGCTGAACTTGCAACCTGCGCGCTGGAAGCTGGAAAAGGCGGTCACCTTAGCGACGATGGCATTTTTCTTTGTCGTCGGCATCGCCATGGTTTGGACCGCTGTCAGACGGCAGGTGCGCCGCGATAAGACGTGTCATAACTAAAAGATTATTGCCGTCAACGGTTAAAATCATACGTGCATAAAACGATCGCAATGAATTTACCGCAAAATTTGGACTTGACCGTGCGTGGCCGGTCATGCCTGCAATAGTTGGGTGGCCAGGGTGTGGATGTAAGTCCGTAGCTCAGGGTAGGTGTTGGTGGCGTCGATCTGCCTGCGGATGGCCGGACCAGTGCTTGTGCCGCGAAAGTATTTCCAGGCATGATTTCTGATCTTGGAGAGACCTGGTTGTGGCCCAAGGTGGGTCTCGGCCAGTTCAAGATGGCGGAGCAGTGCCTTGATTCGGTAAGCCATGGAAGGCTGTTGATTAACCGCTTCGGAAAAGATCCAGGGTGCGCCCAGAGCGGCTCGACCGATCATCACTCCGGCGCAGCCGAGTTTTTTAAGCAGAGCCTGGCCTTGTTCATGGGAGGTAATGTCTCCGTTAGCAAAAACCGGGATAGACACGTTTGCCATAGTTTGCTCTATTACCAGATGGTCAATGGGCCCGGTGAAACCGTCGCTTAAGGTGCGGGCATGGATGGCAATGGCCTGCGCTCCTGCACCTTCTGCGATTCTGGCAATCTTCGGTGCGGTAATGAGGTGCTGGTTCCAGCCCGCGCGGATTTTGACCGTTACCGGCTTTGCGGAATTTTTGCAAACAGCGGTGATAATTTTTTCAGCCAGGCGCGGGTTTTTCATTAAGGCAGCTCCGGCGCCGGTCTGGACAATTTTTTCCATGGGGCAGCCCATGTTGATATCGATACCGGCAACAGGATGTTCGGAAAGGATTGCCGCAGCCTTTCCCATGGTTTCTGGATCGCTGCCGTAAAGCTGCATGATTACTGGCTGTTCTGCAGCATTGGTCCGGAGCAGCTCCAGGCAGTCTGGCTTTTGCGCCACCAGGGCATGGCTGTCGATCATCTCGGAATAGCAGAGATCTGCGCCATATTCTTTGCAGAGCAGGCGGAAAGGCAGGTCGGTACAACCAGCCATTGGTGCCAGAATAAAAATTTTCATGGGGTGTGCTATAAACCGAACCCCCTTGCCGGGTTCGGGGAGGTTGGCTGCGGAGTCTTTATTGGTGGGCAAGGCGCCGACGGCCACAGGGAGCGCAATATATCTGGCTTTGGCGCATAGTGCAAACAGCAAAAAAAAGAAGATCGACTTTCGAAAAAGCCGACCTTCTTTTTAAGGAGAAAGGAGATAAGAGTTATTTGTATGGTATAGCAATAAGTGTGCCAAGGCTTACCATTTTTAAGATGGGAGCCTTTCTCAGGAACCATGGGCTTTTTGGGATGGTGTCCAGAAAAGAAAAAACCGGCAGGATACAAAATTTTGAACAGACATGCCTGGATTGGAGAAGTTATTTTTGGTTTTATGTTTTAATTCCGAAGTGTTAAATGGTTGCAAGTTTGTTTTGTACCGATCAGAGAAGATGTTTTTTGTGGTAATAGCATTAAAATGCTTTAAAAACGGCAGGTTGGATGATATTTTGCCGAAGTTGGTACAAAAAATCATACAATCTCGCGGGAAAAATCTGGGGCGGGAAGAAGGTCTGCGCCACTGTTTCCCCTGGCGGCGAAATGGGGCGAAACCTTCAGGTTCTTTGGGGCGGTCAATCCTTGCCGTCACCACTGATGGCAACCAGCGGTCAGGTGAGAAAATATGTGGTAAAAAAATCAGGAGTAGACGATATAATATAAACCCTGTTGATTTGGATGTTAGATGCTCCGTTTGAAAACAATCTTGATGGTCTCGTAATAAGGGAAAAAGGTCACAGGTCCGAGACGCAAAATCAAGTGGTTACGCAGCGACAACCGTTGTAATCGCGGCTTTTTGCGATTTCAATAATCTTCGTCGTTAACAATGGTTTAATGATGCACACGCATGAGGAACAGCTATGAAAAAATGGTTTGAGAGCCTGAGTCTGCGGGTAAAGCTTTTTCTGCTCGTTGGTTTTGTCGGACTGTCCATGGTGTCAAGTGTGGTGATCGCCCAGTTCATCATCCATCGGGTGCAGATCGGGGGTGAGATGTACGCCGGTATCGAGCGGAAGATGGCCTATACCGACAATCTTGCCCGAACCCGTCTTAACCTCGTCCACCTCAACAGCATGGTCAAGGATCAGCTTGTGGAATATGATCCTGATTCCCTGGGCGGCATTAATAACACCGGCAAGAGGTTTGAGGAGGCCATTGCCGAAATGCAGGGGAATCTTGTCAATCCCGGCGGCAATAAACTGTATTGCGGCTCATGCCACGCGGTGGAGCTTGCCTCGGCGGTGCAGGCTTCCTATGACGATCTGGCTTCCTCCTGGCCGAAGATGGCCGAGCTCATCCACAAAACGATCCTGCCCTCCCTGGAAAAAGGGGACAAGGCCGCGGCCCATGAGGTCTTTGACGGAGAATTTTTTGACAGCTATTCCGGCCTGATGACAAGCAGCAAGGCGGCGGTTGACGAACTGCGGGGAGGGACGGAGGCTGCCAAGGCAGAGGCCATGGACGAGGTGAAGAGGTTCGGGACTTTTTTTATCGTTGGCGGGAGTATTTCTCTGCTGGCCGTTTTTCTGTTCGCCTTTTTTATCGTGCAGATGCTGGTTAGAGCCATCAAGGCCATTGTCGACGAGCTGGATGAGAGCGCCGACCGGATCTCCGAAGAGTCACGGGCCACGGCCAGCGTCTCCCATGTAGTGGCGGAAATGGCTTCGGAGATGGCGGCATCGCTGGAGGAGACCAGTGCTTCCCTGGAAGAGATCACCGCCATGGTCCAGCAGAATGACAGCAATTCCGCCGAGGCCAATTCCGGGATGAAGCATAATGATGCAATTGGCTCCAGGGCAAACGCCAATGTGGCGGCCATGCAGAGCTCCATGCAGAACATTAAAAAGGACAGTGACGCCATCGCCTCGATCATTCGGGAGATTGAGGCGATCGCCTTCCAGACCAATCTCCTCGCCTTGAATGCGGCGGTGGAAGCGGCCAGGGCCGGCGTCCAGGGCGCGGGCTTCGCCGTGGTTGCCGATGAGGTGCGCAATCTTGCCCAACGCACCGCTCAATCGGCAAGAAACTCCAGCGATCTGATTGAACGAGCCATAGGCAATGTCAATGATGGCCTGAGCAAGGTGAATGAGGTTGTGGCGGAATCCCAGGATGTGGTGGCGGGCTCGCGCAAGGTGGCTGTTCTGGTGGCAGAGATTGCCACCGCCTCCCGGGAGCAGACCCTGGGAGTTCTCCAGATCAACAAGGCTGTAACCGAGATGGACACCGGCACCCAGCAGATGGCGGCTAATGCCGAGGAGCTGGCCGCGGCCTCCGAGGCGGTTACCGCCCAGACCATGATGCTCCGCGATAATATCGGGCATCTTACCCGGCTGGTTGAGGGGGGAAAAGCATAACACGGAGGACCGGGCCGGTTTGCCTTGTCTGAAGAACCCTTGGAATTGCAAGTTTATGAAGAGGCCGCTCCGGCATGGTGCGGCCTCTTCTGTGTAAGCAATCACAGGGCACCACATGTTGTCGGCACTTCTGCCGACGATTGACAGCGGCGATCGGTCCGGCTCACGTACAAAAGTACGCATCGCCGTCCCGCTTGCCGCAACCTGCGGCACCCTGTGACCGCTTATTCCGTGGTTATTTGACCTTTGTGGGTTAACCCCGTGATCGGTTACTCTTCTGTTAGAGCAGAGCAGTTTGGGGCGAAAACTGGTTTTCACCCCCTGTTAGGGAGAGGAAAATGGGCTGTTTTCTGGCGGGAGATCTGGGGGGGACAAAAGCAATCCTGGCCCTGTATGTCACAACAGGGCATGGTTATGCCTTGGTCAGGGAGCAGCGCTTTGCCTGCAGCGATTATGACGATTTTTCCGGAGTAATTGCGGAGTTTCTGCGTGGCTCTGAGCCGCATCCCCAAACGGCCGCCTTTGGCGTGGCCGGGCCGGTTGCGGGCGGGAGGGCCAGGATGACCAACCTGGGCTGGCTCCTTGACCAGGAGGTCTTGCAGGAACAGTTTCAGCTGGCCGAGGTAATCTTGTTGAACGACTTGGTTGCGGTGGCCCAGGCGGTGTCGATTTTACCGCCGGAAGATCTCCTGGTGGTCAATGCCGGCACGGTGGCGCCCCAAGGGAGCAGGGCGGTTATTGCGCCGGGGACAGGGCTGGGCGAGGCCTATCTCTGCTGGAATGGCACGGACTACACACCGTTTCCGTCGGAGGGGGGGCATGCCGATTTTGCCCCAACCTCGGAGTTGGAGCAAGGGCTGCTTTCTTTTTTGCGGGCGGCACACGACCATGTCAGCTACGAGCTGGTCTGTTCTGGAAAAGGAATCCCGAATATCTATCGCTACCTGACCCAAGGGGCAGGGATGAGGGTTCCTCCGGCTTTTCAGGAGGCGTTGGCTGCGGCCCCGGATTTTAACCCGGTTCTCCTGGGCCAGGCCCTGGCGAAAGAAGGCGAAGTCGCCCGCCTGACCCTGGAGATCTTTTTTTCTGTCCTGGCGGCCGAAGCCGGAAACATGGCGCTCAAGTTTCTCTCAACCGGGGGGCTCTATCTGGGCGGCGGCATGCTGCCTCGCCTTCTTTCCGTCTTTGATGCCAAGAGATTCATGGAGCGCTTTGCAGGCAAAGGGCGCATGGCTGGGATTCTTTCCTCCATCCCGGTCAGGATCATCACCACCGACAATGCGGGTCTCAATGGTGCGGCCTTGATCGCCTTTCGGGCATTAGAGAAACATCAGACAAGGTAGGCACATGTCATTAGGGGCTGTTAATGAATAAAATCATTTACAGCCCTTTATGCCGCTCAGGTCATTTTCAAATCGAGGTTATTTATGAACCACGGCTTACGGGATCTGGCACGGGAACTCTATCGGGCGCAGCAGCAGGTGGACCGGCTGGAAAAGCTTCTGCTTTCCGCGACCCCGGAGGAGGAGATGGCGATCCAAAACGAGCTGGAGGAGGCGCGGGTTGAACGCCGGCAACTCCAGAAAATTATTGATGGCCGCAAGGATTCTTCTCCGTTGCCAAGGAAATTCTGATTCGCTTCGACCTGCAAATTGTCCCACATTTTGCGCGATTATCAGCCTGAAACCTTCAGCATTCAGCTTTCAGCCTTCAGCCTTTAACCTTTCACTTCCCTCAGGCAGGCGACGGTCTGTTCGGCAATCTCCAGTTCTTCGTTGGTGGGAATAACCAGAATGCCCACCCGGCCAGCCTTGCTCTCCAAGGCGGCCTCGCCTTGCCGGGGGGCAAGATTTTTCCCTTTGTCCAGTTCCAGCCCTAGATGGGCAAGGCCTTCGCAGCATCCCTCTCTGATAAACGCGGCATTTTCCCCTATGCCGCCGGTGAAAATCAGCCCGTCCAGCCCTCCCAGCACCGCATGGTAGGCGCCGATGTATTTCCTGATCCGGTAACAGTACATGCTTATGGCAAGCTGCGCTTCCGGATTGCCGTCTGCTGCCAGCTCCCCCACCCCGCGCATGTCGTTGACCCCGCAGATCCCCTTGAGGCCGCTTTCCTTGTTGAGGATCGTCTCGATCTCCCCTGGGGCAAGGCCGGTTTCCCGTTCAAGGTAAAAGATGATTGCCGGGTCAAGGTCGCCGCAGCGGGTGCCCATGATCAATCCCTCCAGCGGGGTGAGGCCCATGGAGGTGTCGATGCATCTCCCCTGTCGGATGGCGGCGGCGCTGGCCCCGTTGCCCAGATGCAGACTGATCAGGCGAAGGGAGGTCAGGGGTTTGTTCAGAAACTCGGCCGCTTTTTTCGCCACATAGCGGTGCGAGGTGCCGTGGAAGCCGAAACGCCGGACCTGGTGCGCCTCGTAGAGGTTTTTGGGGATAGCGTAGCGGTAGGCGTGGGGGGGCAGGGACTGATGGAAGGCGGTATCGAACACCGCGACCTGAGGTACGGCGGGCGCGTTTTCCATGGCCACCTCCATGCCGAGGAGATTGGCCGGATTGTGCAGCGGCGCCAGAGGGATCAAACCCCGGATCGCGGCCAGCACCGCAGGAGTAACCCGGGCGGGCTCCTTGAATTTTTCGCCGCCGTGCACCACCCGGTGGCCAATGCCGCTGAGTTCGCCGGGGTCGGCCAGGACCCCGGTTTCTCGGAGAGTCGAGGTGATCAGCTGAAAGCCCTGCCGGTGATCGGCAATCGGCAGGGCCCGCACCGTTTTGCGCATCCCGGGCTGGCCCGTATTGAGAGAATGGCTGAGGTGGCTGCCCTCTTCGCCGATCTGTTCGACGCTGCCAGCGGCCAGCACCGTTTGCTCCAGCATGTCGAACAGCTGGTACTTGATGGAGGAGCTGCCGGAGTTAAGAACCAGAATCTTCATTAGGTTTTTCATGGGCATTCCGTGCCGTAAGCGGCATTCATGTATCGGCGGTGAACCGTTTTCCGGCCGGGGGAAGCTTGCGCTCATTCTCGGCGGACATCCTGTCCGCCTCCGAGGCGTCTGCTGTCCTGCCCATCCATGGGCAGGAAAACGCAGCCGAACCCGCGAAAGTTTCCCCCGGCCGGAAAACTCACTTTCGTGAAGATACCTTAAAGGGGTAATCAGGACAGTAACGGAGCAGCAGTGCCGCAGATGCTAGGAAGAGGTCGGCGAAGTGTGCTGTTGCACACGAGCCGGCCGATGACAACGCAGATGTGGTGCTGCTGCTCCGTTACTGTGTTACTGGGCCTGGATGGCGGTAATGGCTACGGTATTGACGATGTCGGCTACGGTGCAGCCCCGGCTCAGGTCGTTGACCGGCTTGTTCAGCCCCTGGAGTACCGGGCCGATGGCCACGGCGTTGGCCGAGCGCTGCACCGCCTTGTACAGGTTGTTGCCGGTGTTCAGGTCCGGGAAGATGAACACCGTGGCCTTGCCTGCCACCTGGCTGTCCGGCAGCTTGGTTTTCGCCACCCCGGCGTCCACCGCCGCGTCGTACTGGATCGGTCCCTCGATCTTGAGATCGGGCCGGAGTTCCTTGGCGATCCGGGTCGCCTCGCGGACCTTGTCCACGTCGGCGCCCTTGCCCGAGGTGCCGGTGGCATAGGAGCACATGGCGACCAGGGGTTCAATGCCGTAGAGCTTGGCGGTTAGGGCCGAGCTGATGGCGATTTCCGCCAGCTGCTGGGCGTTGGGGTCGGGGTTCACCGCGCAGTCGCCGTAGACCAGAACCCGGTCGGCGAGGCACATCAGAAAGACGCTGGAAACAATGGAAACCCCCGGCTGGGTGCGGATGATCTGGAGGGCCGGGCGGATGGTGTCCCCGGTGGTGTGCACCGCCCCGGAAACCATGCCGTCGGCCAAGTCCTTGTGGATCATCATGGTGCCGAAGTAGTTGACGTCGGCCACCGTGTCAAAGGCGCCCTTTTCGGTAATTCCCTTGTGCCGGCGGAGCTGGAAGTAAATTTCGGCAAACTCCTTGCGCAAGGGAGAGGTAACAGGATCGATAATCTCGACGCCGGTAAGATCAAGGCCGAGATTGCTGGCCGTGCCTTTGATCTCCGCAGGGTTGCCCAGCAGGGTGATATCCGCCACGCCGCGCCGGATTAGGATTTCACTGGCCCGCAGGACTCGCTCTTCCGCTCCCTCGGGCAGGACGATGTGCTGCCGGTGCCTCTGGGCCATCTCCACCAGATTGTATTCGAACATGATCGGGGTGACCCGCGTCGATCTCACAAGAGAAATGCGGCTTTCCAGTTCGGGCAGATTGACGTGCGTCTCAAAAAGGCCCAGAGCGGTGGCGATCTTGCGGTTATTTTCCGGGGTGAGCATGGGGGGCACCGCGCTGGCGTGCATGGCCGTGGTAAAGGTATCGGTCCGCACGCTGACGATGGGCACGGTCACCTTGTAGCTCAAGCCTTCAAGGAGCAGGGTGATCTGGGCGTCCGGCACAAAACCGCCCGAAAGGAGCAGTCCGGCGATGCTCGGGTAGGTGCTGGAGAAGTTGGCGGCCAGGCTGCCGAGGATGATATCCGAGCGGTCGCCCGGCGCGATGATCAAATCGCCTTCCACCAGATGGTCGAGAAAATGCGGCAGATTCATGGCCGCCACTTTGAAATCCGCCACTCCCCGGTTCATCTCCTCCGGGTCTCCCATGATGACCCTGGCATCCAGGGCCCGGGCGATCTCCCCCACCGTGGGCTTGCCCAGAAACGGTTCCTCCGGCAGGATATAGACCGGCCCGCATTCCGTATTACATTCCGCAAGTTTTTCCCGCACCGTCTCCATGAGAAAGGGATCGACGCGGTTGACCATGCTGGCCAGGATGGTGCAGCCCTTCTTGAGAAAGGATTCCTGAGCCACGTGCAGGGCATCGAGGATATCCGCCGGGGATTTGTCGTGGCAGTTTAACAGCAGCAGGATGGGGCTGCCCAGATTGTTGACCACCTCGGCGTTGAACTCGAACTCGAACGGCAGGGAGAGGCCGCTGAAATCGGTGCCCTCGCAGAGGATGAAATCGCATTTACTTTCCAGATGCTTGTATTTGTCGAGAATGGTCTTGAGGATCTGATCGGTGCTTCCTTCGGCGGAAAGATGCTGGGCTTCGTCATGGGAGAGGGCGAACATCTCGTCGTAAGCGAAAGGCAGCCGGTAGCGGGTTTTGATCAGCTGCAGGTTGTTGTCCGCCACATGCTGGGAGGGAATGATGGGACGGAAATAGCCGACCCTGCGCAGCCGGCGGGAGAGCAGCTCCATAATGCCCAAAGCGACCACCGATTTGCCGCTTTGGGGGCCGATTGCCACGATATACACGCTTTTAGCCATGGGCTGTTCTTCGCCTGAAATTATGCAGCCTTGAAGGTTGATGGACTCGTAACAACTCATTTTTTTAACGCAGAGACGCAAAGTCGCAAAGTTTTAATCATTCCTGATTAGCGCTAATCTTCCGCAAATCCCCTCTCCCTTGAGGGAGAGGGTTAGGGTGAGGGTGAACAGTCGCCGTTTAACCCCCTCACCCCGGCCCTCTCCCCCACTAAAGCGGGGGAGAGGGGGTATTTTGCAACTGGCTCTCCTGGGTACAAATTACGTCTTGCGGAAGATTAGCGCTAATCAGGTAATCCTTTTATTTAAACATGTTGCCTTTGCGTCTCTGCGTCTTGACGTTACGTTTTTGTTGTTACGAGTCCATCAAGGTTACGCCTTTGCTTCCAGTAAAATCATGATTTCAAGATTGGCCGAGCCGGGAAACATGTCCAGGGGGGCGATGCGCCGCACTTGGTAGCCGCCGGCCTGCCACTCCTTGAGGGAAGGCGGGATCTGGTCCACCCCGCAGAAGATATGGAGCGCCTTTTGCGGTCTCCGGCGAGCCAGGGCTGCGATCACCCCCGGCAGCGTACCCTGGCGGGGCGGATCAAGCAGGATTACCTCGTTGCTCACGGGGGGAGGCAGAGTCTTTTCCAGATAGCCGACGGTGATTCGGTGGGCGAGAAATTTAGGAGCCGTTGCAAGATAATCTGTACCTTTCTGCCCTTCTTTACGGCTCCTTATGCCGTTCGCGGGTAAGCGATCACAGGGCACCACATCTTGCGGCGATCGGTCCGGCTCACGGGCATAAGTACGCATCGCCGTCCCGCTTGCCGCAACCTGCGGCACCCTGTGACCGCTTATTCCGTGGTTATTTGACCTTTGTGGGGTTGCCCCGTGATCGGTTACGTTCGCGGGATCACAACTGTGCAAATTATTTTGCAACGACGGCTTGGCCTGGCCGCCCCGCTTCTGGTTCAGACGGCTGTTGGCCTCGGCGGCCCGGATGGAAGGGCCTTCGCCGTCAACGGCCAGGACCTGCCGGTAATCGGGGGCGAGGTAATGGCTGAACAGGCCGTAGCCGCAGTACAGGTCGAGGAGGGACTGGTCCGGGGCCGGGGCCAGCAGTTCCCGCGCCCGCGTCAGCATGGTTTCCACCATGGATTCGTTGATCTGGGAAAACGAGGTCGGATGGAACTGGTAGCGGCAGTCATGGTAGGTGGCCATCAACTGGTCGGGGCCGAAGAGCTTTTTGAAATTGAGGGTCTCCGCCGGGCGTTTGCTTTCCAGATAGTAATCCGACTGGCTGGGGTCAAGGTAAACAAAGGCGGCGGTGACGGCAATGGGAAGCTTTTGGAGGTGCGCGCTCAGCAGTTTCAGTTTGCGGACCAGCGGCCCGTTCAGCAGATCCACATTGAAGATCACCGCCTGCTCGGTATAGCCGCCGCGGATGATAAGATAATTGAGATGCCCGGCGATCAGCCGGAAGGCCGGCTCACTGAGTTTTTGCTGGAGAAAGCGGTAGATGATCTCGTGTTCCTTGGGCTCCAGGGGCGAGGCGGTAAAATACTGCCGGTTCTTGGGCAGGGCCGCTTTGTCTCCCAGAAGGAGATACAGGGTGGAGCCATAAAGGAAACCCTTGCGCTTTGAGGTGGTGCGGTAGCCCCTGGCTTTGGGGGAGCGGATTACCTGTTCCGGCGAACCGGGCAGCCGGTGCTGTTTCCAGAAGGCCATCAACCCCTGGTCTTTTATCTGCAGCTCCAGGGAATAATCAAGATGGGCCAAAGGAGAGCTGTAGAGGATGGCCTGGCCTTCCGGGCCGATGGTTGAGGGAATAAGCGGCTTGAGAAAGCTGGCAAAGGAACGATCAGAGGTCGAGGCCGGTGTCCAGAACAGTTCCTCTTCGGATTTTTCCGGCTGCGGAGTTCTGCTGCGGGTAAAGCCATGTTCGGGAGGGGAAGCAGCCCCGCGATTGCGGGATTTTCTCGGCGACGGTTTTTCCGGCGGGGATTTTCTTTTGGGGCCGGGCTGCCGCTCACTTGGGATGGCGGAGGTGCGAAAGGCTCCCTCTGCGGCTTGCTTCGGGCGTGATCTTCTGTTGCCGGTAAACTCACGCTCGGCAGCGGCAGCCGTGGCAGGTTGGCGGGCCTTTCTGCTCGAGGGGTTTTCCGGCGAGGGTTTACTCTTGCCTTGCGAGGGGCGACGGTTTTTTGCGGCAGTGGCCGGGCCTCCAGATGATGGGGTGCGGGTTGGTTTTTTTTTGCTTACGGACAAGGGATCACCAAGAAAAAAGAAGGAAAAATCGCAGCTATCCAGCCTGGAGCCGGAAAGAATGTAGACTGAACGGTTACGAAAAAAGTATACACGCCCGCCGGTGATGCATAAAGCAAATTCGTCCCCTGTGCCACGGAGGGTGGTGGACCGGCGGTGGGGAACTTGCTGACAAATTGCGTTTTTTGCGGTATATACGCTGTTCCGTAGGCCAATTTACGTAAGCGTTCAGCAGCACCACATCTGCTTTGTCATCGGCCTGGTCCGCATACCGTATGTATAGCGAACAGGCCTCTTGGTCGGACACTTCTGCCGACGACTGACACGCGCATCTGCGGCACTGCTGAACGCTTACAGTTCCGTGTTTGCCTGAAATTTGGGTGCCCCTGGTGAACGCTTACCAATTTACGGCCAGGCAAGAAGAGAGGAAAGGATCAGATGAGCAGCATACTGGAAAAAGAAATCAACCGTCGCCGCACCTTCGGCATTATCAGCCATCCCGATGCGGGCAAGACTACCCTCACCGAAAAGCTTCTGCTTTTCGGCGGGGCCATCCAGATGGCCGGGGCGGTCAAGTCGCGCAAGACCGACCACCACGCGGTCAGCGACTGGATGGCCATTGAGAAGGAGCGCGGTATCTCGGTGACCACCTCGGTGATGCAGTTCGATTACCGGGATTTCGAGGTCAACCTGCTGGATACCCCCGGGCACAAAGATTTTTCCGAGGACACCTACCGGGTGCTCACTGCGGTGGACAGCGCCCTGATGGTCATCGACAGCGCCAAAGGGGTCGAGGCCCAGACCGAGAAGCTCATGGAGATCTGCCGGATGCGCAACACCCCGGTGATCACCTTCATCAACAAGCTGGACCGAGAGGGCCTCGAGCCCCTGGATATCTTAAGCGAGATCGAGGAGAAGCTGCAGATCGAATGCACCCCGCTTTCCTGGCCCATCGGCATGGGCAAGCGTTTCAAGGGGGTCTACAATATCCTGCGCCAGGAGCTGAACCTTTTTACCCCCAGCAAGGACCGGCGACCCCAGGACTCCATCGTGGTCAAGAACCTCGATGATCCTCTTTTGGATCAGATCCTGGGCAGTCAGGCAGACCGGCTCCGCGAGGATCTCGAACTCCTGGCCGGAGCCGCCAGCCCCTTTGACCATAAAGAGTATCTCAAGGCCAGCCAGAGCCCGGTCTTTTTCGGCAGCGCCGTCAACAACTTCGGGGTCCGCGAGCTGTTGGACGCCTTTGTCGAGCTGGCTCCGCCCCCCGGCCCCCGCGCCACCAAGACCCGCATGGTTTCCCCGGACGAAGAATCCTTTTCCGGCTTCACCTTCAAAATCCAGGCCAACATGAACCCGGCCCACCGCGACCGAATCGCCTTTTTTCGCATCTGCTCCGGCAAGTTTACCCGGGGGATGAAGGTCATGCACCATCGGCTCGGCAAGGAGGTTTCCCTGGCCAACGCCACCATCTTCATGGCCCAGGACCGCACCAACGTGGAGGAGGCCTGGCCCGGCGATATCATCGGCATTCACAACCACGGGACGATCAAGATCGGCGACACCTTTTCCGACAAGGAGCCCCTCAAGTTCACCGGCATCCCCAATTTCGCACCCGAGCATTTTCGGAGGGTGCTGATCAAAAATCCCCTCAAGATCAAGCAGCTGAACAAGGGGCTGGTGCAGCTGGCCGAAGAGGGAGCGGTACAGCTCTTTCGGCCGACCATGGGTAGCGACTATATTTTGGGCGCGGTGGGGGTGTTGCAGTTTGAGGTGACCATGTCCAGGCTCAAGGCGGAATACGGGGTGGATGCGGTGTATGAGCCGGTCAGCTACGCCACCGCCCGCTGGATTGACTGTGAGGACCGCAAGAAGCTCGACGAGTTCAAGAGTAAGAATCAGGCCCATCTGGCCCTGGATGCCGAGGGGCATCTGGCTTATCTGGCGGAAAGCGAGTGGCGGCTGGGCCGGGTTCAGGAATTGTTCCCGGAGATCATTTTCCGCAAGACCCGCGAGCACAGCTGACCAAGGAGAATGGGTGGGCGGGGCGCAAGAACGCCCCGATGAGGCTTCGCCGCTGAAAAGTTGAGGGGAACTTCCTGGGGTGAAAAGCGGCCATCGGAGCGTAGTTGTATTATTGCTTAAAGCGGGTGGGAAAAGCAAATGAAAAAAACTTTGGTTCGCGCAAAAATAACTTGTGCAAATTGGCATGACCCTTTAGGTTTCTTATACTTTTTTGGATATGACCATCAAGATTGTTGAAATCGTAAAAAGCCACGATTACAACGGGTATTAATGTGTAGGTGGTTTATTTTTTTGTGGTGGGCCTGTGAACTTTTCAGGTTGTTACGAGTTCACCAAGATTGGTATTCTTGAAGCAGCATCCTGATTGTTTCCCCTGCATCATGGAGTCTTGGCAAGATGAAAGAGTCTGATTCTGTCATTGAAATTGTTCGGGAGCCGGGAGCGGTCAGCCTGATTTTTGAGAAGATGCAGGACCAGCGCAAGCCTCTGAGCATTGTCCAGCACGGGCATAGCAGTGATGCCTGGGTGGTCAAGGTCTCGCCCTCGCGCCTGATCCTGGCTAAACGGGATAAAGCCTCGAAATTCACCACCGAGACGGTGGAGTTTCAGTTTCGCTGCGTGCTTGGCCGCAATATCACTGGCAAGAGCCGGATTATTCGGCTCAAGGATGACTTTCTCGAGCTTGCTCTCCCGCCGGAGGTTGCGATCATTCAGCGGAGAGAGGCATACCGGGTGGTGCCGACCATCGACAGTGTCGCCATCTTTCAGACCGTCAAGAAAAGGATTCTCTCGGGCAGGATCGAAGACTTGAGCAGCACGGGAATACTGGTCCGGATTCCCCAGGAAATACCGATTGCCGTGCCCTGCGATATTCGGGCGCTTTGTCTTTATCTCAACCATGCGGAGTCGGCCAGCGACTTTACCCGCCAAGGAACCGTGAAGAATTTTATGGTCACGATTAAAACCGCAATCATGACCATTGTCAGAAAAGCCGACAACGGGGCCACAAAATTCGCGACCTATGGTATTCACTTTACGCCGTCCGCTCTTGAGGAGCGGCAGTTGTCCCGGATCATTGTCGGCTATGAACGGGCCGCCCGCCAGAAAGGACTCCGCGCCTGAGCTGATTAGCCCGCTTCCCCTTTTTACGGATTTCTAAGCTCGTAACGATCCGGGTTTTTCACCAGGCTGGCTTTCTATTTGCTCTCCAGAACTTCACGCACCTTGGCGGCAAAGGCCTGCATCGAGAAAGGTTTTTGAATGAAATTGACTCCCTCGTCAAGTGCGCCGTGGTGCGCAATGACGTTGCCGCTATAGCCGGACATGTACAAACTTTTGAGTTCCGGGTGCAGGGCGCGCAGGTTCTTTGCCAGTTCCTGGCCATTCATCTCGGGCATGATCACGTCGGTTATGAGCAGGTTGATCTCGCCGGAGTGTTTTTTTGCCATCCGGATGGCTTCTCTCGGAGTAGAAGCGGCCAGTACCCAATATCCGAAGTCCTCAAGTATCTGTTTCACCATGTTCAGGATCGCAGCCTCGTCTTCCGCCAGTAGAATGGTTTCGTGCCCTCCAACCGCTGGAGTCGTCGCGCTTTCTTTTGGCATCTCCCCGCTCTTGCCAGCGTGTCGCGGCAGGTAGATCTTGAAGGTCGATCCCTGGCCTGGCTCACTGTAGACGTTGATGAAGCCCTGGCTCTGTTTGGTAATGCCGTAGACCGTGGCCAATCCGAGACCGGTGCCCTTGCCCTGCTCCTTGGTGGTGAAAAACGGTTCAAATATCTTGCCCAGGGTCTGCTTGTCCATGCCGCATCCGTCATCGCTCACGGCCAGCAGGAGATATTCTCCGGGGACCGCCTCCGGGTGGTCGGCACAATAGGTCTCATCAATGATCTCATTGCGCGTCTCGATGGTGACTTTGCCCACCCCCGCGATGGCATCGCGGGCATTGACACAAAGGTTGGCCAGGATTTGATCAATCTGGGAGGGGTCCGCCTTGATCGGCCATATTCCCGCCCCCGGCAGCCAGGCGAGATCGATGTCCTCGCCGATCAAACGCCGCAGCATCTTGAGCATCATTTCCACGGTTTTGTTTATGTCGACCACCTGGGGGGTGACGGTCTGCTTGCGGGCAAAGGTAAGCAACTGCCTGGTCAGCTCGGCGGAACGCCCGGCGGCTTTCCGGATTTCCCGCAGATCGGCAAAAAACGGCTGATCAGGGGCCATCTGTCGTAAGGCTATCTCAGCGTGGCCGATGATCACCATCAGCATGTTGTTGAAGTCATGAGCCACGCCACCGGCCAGGGTGCCGATCGCCTCCATCTTTTGCGCCTGTTGCAGCTGTTCTTCCAATTTTCTTTTTTCCGTCACATCGGAGATGGTCTCGATTGCTGAAACTACTGTGCCTGAGGCATCAATGAGCGGGAAGGATTTTAATTCCACGTACTGTTTTACCCCGGCTGCGTTTTCGTGCGTATGGTTGGCGGAATGGGGTATGCCGGTTTCGAAGGTGTGTCTGACGGCGCACTCCTCGCCGGAATCGAAGCAGGGGTGGTCAATGCGGTGGGAGACCTCATAACAGAACCGGCCAACCACCTGGTCTGCGGATGACTGCACCATATCGCAGAAAGCCTTGTTGGCGGAGAGGATCCGGTAGTCACGGCCTACGACAATGAATCCTTCATCGACGGTTGCCAGGATATTTCGATTGAATTCCTCGCTTTTTCTCAGCGCTTCCTCCGTCCGCTTGCGTTCGGTGATGTCTCGCACCATTGCCAGATTATAGCCCTGTCCGGCATACTCAAAATAGTTGGCATTGACCTCGACCGGGAAGATATACCCCTCTCTGTTCTTGTGGCGGCCCTCGAAGGTGAGAGAATGCTGGGTCTTAAGTTCCTTCCAGTGGTCGGGCCAGTGCTCCGCCGGGAAGTCCGCATCAACATCCGACACGCCCAAACCGAGGAGCTCATCCTGACTGTATCCGAGAATGCGGCAGGACTCTTCGTTGACGTACTGGAAGCGCGCGTTTTCGTCGATGAGAAAGGCGGCCTCGCTCACGCTGTTCAAGGCGAAGCTCAGGAGGGCGATGTTCTGTTCCGCCTGCTTGCGCTCGGTGATGTCCTGGGCGGTGCCTAGTCCGGTGAGGGCCTTCCCCGCCGGATCAAAGCGGATCTCGGCGCGCTCCCGTATCCAGCGGGTTTCGTTGCCCACGAGAATGCGGTGCTCAATGTCGTACGGGGCGCCCTGCAAGGCTTCGTCCCAGGCTTTGAGCACCATGGCGCGATCCTCCGGGAGAATGCAGGCGGCAAAAGTTTCCAGGCTGAGCGGCTGTTCTCGCGGGATTTTGAACATGCGGTGTGTTTCCGCCGACCACGTCAACTTGTTGTGGCGAATGTCAAGATACCAACTGCCGGTCTGGGCCACTGCCTGGGCGCGATTGAGGTTTTCTTCACTCTGGCGGAGGGCATCCTCCATCAGTTTGCGCGTGGTTATGTCCCGGGCAACGGCATAAATACGCTGGCCGGTCGGCAAGGCGCGCCACTCGATCCAGCGGTATTCGCCGTTAATGTGCCGGTAACGGTTGACAAAATTCGCCACCTCTTTCTGGTCGGCAAGCAGCGAAACCGCTTGCCGGGTCGCCTCCAGATCCTCGGGATGGATAAAATCCAGAAAGCGTTGCCCAACGAGTTCCGAAACGGGAAAGCCGAGAGTTGCCTCCCAGGCCGGGTTCAACCGGCGAAAGTAGCCGTCGGTGTCGGCGATGCATAAAAGATCCAGGGCTTCGGTGAAGTAGTGATCCAGTTCTTCGGTCTTCTCTCGCAGCTCGGCATCCCGGGTCACGATCACATCCAGCATCTGGTTGAAATCTTGCGCTATTACGGCTGCCTCGTCGGTACCGGTCAGTGAAGCGCGGGCCAGGCGGTTTCCGGAACGAACCGCGGCAATGGTTTTCTGCACGGCATAAAGCCTTCTGGTGATCCGGTGTCCCATGAACCAGGCGATGAGCGAGCCGATAATAATCGCCGCCAGGGCATAGAAGACCCCATTCCTGGTGATTGCCGCCAGCTTTTTTCCGGCCTTCTTCTGTCCTATGCCGACCCGGACCCACCCCGCCTGGTGTCCGCCGAGCATGGCCGGGGCTACGACATCAACCAGTTCAGGAGTGCTGGTCAGCACCGTCTGGCGCGCTTCGCCGGGCAGGTCGAGCATGTAGAGTTCCTGCCTGGATTTGTCGGTGTCGGCCAGCACCCTCCCTTCCTGGTCCGCGAGAATGGCGAAGAGAAGCTCCGGATAGCGGCGCTGGGCCTCCACCAGTTCCTGCAGGCCCGCGAGGTCGTTGGCGGCGATCCAGCCCGCCGCGGAGGTGGCGAGGGTTTGGGACAAAGCGGTCGCCTCCTCGATCTGGCGGTCCAGAAGCATGGCGCGCTGCCGTGTGGTCAGATCGGTGATGAAAAGGGCCATCATGACGGCATGCACCACGGCCACGCCTACAATGAGACGGCCGCGGAGGGTGCCGAACAGGAAATGAGACAAGCTCTTCATTTTCGCTCCTCCACCGGCCGGACCTCGCTTTCGAAGCGGGAAACGTATTGACGCACCACATCGTAGTCCTCATCCGTTGCAGGAAGGAAGCGAGCCGTTTCTATCCCGGCGAGGATCGATTTGCCTGCCGTGGTTTCCTTAAGCCCGAGCAGGAGTGTGCGCACCTGTTCCTGCACCTGGACGGGGATGTCTCTGCGCACCATGACGGAGTTGTTGACCAGCGATTCCGTTTCCCAGAGGACTTTCAGCTCCGCCGCTTCCTGCGGATGCTCCTTTTGGAATGCCCGCCAGGGCGGTGGCCAGGTCGCGCCCGCCGCAGTCTGCCCCATAAAAACATTCATGATGGAAGACTCCTGGGAGCCGACATAACGGTTTTTGAGATCGGCATTGACATTGAGGCCGTGCCGGTGGAGAAAGTATTGGGGCATGATGCAGGCCGCCAGGGCCGTGGGGGAGGGATAGCTCACCGGTTTTCCCTTCAGATCGGCGGGGCGGATCAGGGTGCTGTCCCGCCGCACGACAAACAGCCCTTTAAAATCCCGCGGTTCTCCGGCCATGGCGATGACGCGGTACCCGGCTTGCATGGCCTGCAGGGTCTGCCAGGGATTGGGCAGGAGAAATTCGGGCTTGCGCGCCTGGTACTTTTCCTCGAAGCCGGCATAGTCCCGTGATGCTTCCAGAACCAGGCGCGCTCCCGGCAACCGGCCATTCAGGTAGGCCATGAGCGGCTGATATGCCTGCGTGAGTTTGCCCGGATTATGAAGGGGGTGAACGGCAAAGTGATAGACGGGCACATCGGCGGCAAGGGGCCGTGTTCCCATGCGCGGCCCCTTGCTCTCGGGTTTACTCCCCTCGCAGCCGAGGAAGGTTCCGAAAAGAAGAGCCAATATGCAAAATATTATAACCTTTCGGCCCATCATCTTCTCCTGTTATCCGTCCTCTTCCGCTATCATTGTCTGTCAAAACGGGAGCAACAAGCAACACAAAAAAACAGGGCGGAATAAGCGCGGCGCAGGGGCTCCTCCTATGCCTGATAGCCGGCCTTTCGCAGGTAGTATTCGTAATCGCCCCCGTAGGACCGCATCTCCCCGTGATCCACCTCCATGACCCGATTCACCAGCGAACGGAGAAAATGGCGGTCGTGGCTGACCAAGACCACGGTGCCGGTGAATTTCTGCAGGGCGCCCAGCAGGATCTCCCTTGATTGGATGTCGAGATGGTTGGTTGGCTCGTCTAAAATCAGAAAGTTGAGCGGCCGGGCCAGCAGGGTGGCCAGCACCACCCGGCTTTTTTCCCCGCCGGAAAGGAGCTTGATCTGCTTGTCCACCGTGTCGCCCATAAAGAGAAAGGCGGCGCAGAGGTTGCGGATCGTGCCGATGTTGGCCTGGGGCAGGGCGTCCTGCACGGTTTCAAAAACGGTTCTTTCCGGCAACAGAACATCCATTGCGTGCTGGGAAAAATAGCCGAGGCTGACGTTCGCCCCGATGGTGGCGCAGCCGTTGGTCGGCTCGGTCTGACCGGCCAGGACTTTAAGAAAGGTGGATTTACCGGCGCCGTTTACCCCGACCACCGCCACCTTTTCCCCCCGCCGGATTACCCCGGAGATCCCCGAAAACACCGGCTTTTCCCCGCCCCCCTCCATGGGCCAGACCTTGGCCAGACCGTCGAGGCGCACCACGTCGTCGCCGCTGCGGGGCGGCTCGGCAAACTCAAAGCTGATCAGCCGCTGTTCTACGGGCAGCTCGATGCGCTCGATCTTCTCCAGCTTCTTGACTCGGGACTGCACCTGGGAGGCATGGGAGGCGCGGGCCGCGAAGCGGGCGATGAAATCCTCCTCCTTGGCCAGCATCTCCTGCTGACGGCGGAAGCTGGCGGCCAATTGTTCCCGCCGAATCTCCCGCTCGCGCAGATAAAAATCGTAATTGCCGCTGTAGGTGGTGATCGTCCCGCCCGCCACTTCGATGATCCGGGAGACCAACCGGTTCATGAAATCGCGGTCATGGCAGGTCATGAGCACCGCGCCCTTGAAATCCTTGGCCAGCCATTCCTCCAGCCAGACGATGGATTCCACATCGAGATGGTTGGTGGGCTCGTCCAGCAGCAGGACATCTGGGTTCATGGTCAGGATCCGGGCCAGGGCGATGCGCATCTTCCAGCCGCCGCTGAACGATTCCACCGGCCGGTGGAAATCCTCCGGCCCGATGCCCAGGCCGGTAAGCACCGCCTGGGCGCGCGATTCCAGGTCGTAGCCGCCGCGATGCTCGAACTCCTCCATGGCGTCGCCGTATTTTTCAAGCAGCGCGGCCATGGCCTCGTCCGCCATGGGCAGGGCCATGGCTCCCTCCATCTCCTTAAGCTCCTCGCCCAACCGGATCACCTCGCCCACCGCGGCCATGGTCTCCGCCAGGGCCGAGCGGCCGGACATCTCGCCAACCTCCTGGGAAAAATAGCCGATCACCGTTTTCTTGGCGCAGGAGATCTCGCCCTTGTCCGGTTCTTCCTCGCCGGTGATCAAGCGGAAGATGGTGGATTTTCCCGCGCCGTTGGGGCCGACCAGGCCGGTGCGCAGGCCGGGGAGGATCTGCATGGCGGCATTGGCGAAAAGAATCTGGGCGCCGTGCTGTTTGCTGAGGTTGCTGAGGTGGATCATCGTTTAACTCTCAAGAAGGGAAAAAGGAAGCAGGTCCGTAACATAGACTCGAAGAGTTGCAGCAGCGAAGCGGCAACGTAACTATCCAGCTCAAGGCCGGAAACGAACAAAAGCAACAATCATGATGGAGGTATCTCCACGAAAAAACGGCATTTATAGCATGATGGGCGTGGGGGCGCAACTCTTCTCTTGCCTCTTTGGTGTGTCGCTTGTATGACGGATTGAGCAATGCTATAATCGTGGAATTATCCAGCAGTAAAACAGCTGCCTCCTGGTGACAAGCGTCAGGCAAGGTCGATTTTAAGTGGAGAAGAATAATGGGACAAAAGGAAATTATTCAGGTGTTGCGTGATTATAAGCGCGAATATGCTGAGCAATATGGCATTCTTGAGCTCGGTATTTTCGGGTCCGTTGCGCGGGATGAAGCAGTTGAGAACAGTGATGTGGATGTAGTGGTCCGTATTGCGAAGCCCGATCTTTTTTTGCTTGCCGGGCTTAAATATGAATTGGAAGAAAGGCTGCATCGGCAGGTTGATATTGTTGCCTATCGGAAAAATATGAATCAGTTCCTTAAAAAGAGGATCGATGGCGAGGCGGTATATGTGTGACTTTGTTTCGGAAGTTTTGCGGCAAATAGAAGAAGCTGCTGATAAAATCGTTACCCGTTTTGAGACAGTTCATCAGGTGTCCGACCTTTCCGACAGCTCTGCCGGGATTGATAAGCTGGATGCCATATGTATGATGCTGATTGTCATCGGGGAATCGCTGAAAAACCTGGACAAGATCACCGGCGGGACGCTTCTGCCGCAGTATCCTGAAGTGAATTGGAAAAATGCCAAAGGGATGAGGGATATTATCAGCCATCATTATGCCGATATAAATGCCGAAGCGGTTTTTTATACCTGCCAGGATAAAATCCCTCAACTCTTGGCAACGATTAAAAAAATACGCCAAGAGCTGAAATAATGGCCTTGCCGCGAAGCACAGCCCGGTTGGCCGGGGGAATTTTTTTCTTTGTCCTGCTGGTTTTCGTAAGCGTCAGTCACGAATCCCTGGCCGATCAAGCCCCTTTGCCGGAGGACTTCGCCGCCGTCCTGGTCGGGCGCGGCCATGCCACGGCGGAGTGCTTTCAGTTGCACCCGGGGAGCGCGGGGGGTAAAAAGGGTGGACGCTGCGAGCCCCAGAGCCTGCCCTTTGCCCGTTGCCGGAGTGGGATCGCCACTTGCCGTCTTGGTCATGAAAACGGCCCCCTGACCTGGTTTGCCTGCGAAAAAGAGCGGGGCAACACCGCTGTCGTCCCCCGGCCCGGCAGCATTCTCATCCTTGCCGCCAATGGGAGGCGGGGCATGCCCACCGGCCATGTCGCCTATGTCGAGGAGGTTGTTGCCCAAAGCGGGACAACCTACCGGCTCGTTTTCAGCCACACCAACTATGACCGCAAGTGCAGCCTGGAAACCAACATCGAGGCCACCTACGACAGCGTCGCCCGAACCCTGGATATCCACGGCGGCGCCTGGCAGGCCTGGGGCAAGGGGTTGGCGGTGGCCGGGTTTATTATGGAGTGACCAGCCCGCCGGGCAGGTATTGGGATCAGGATGGAATGGCGCTAGTTTAAGGACGGAGGCCAGCAAAACCGGGACTGTACCCGGCCCCATCGGGGGCTGTCCCAGGCTTTTGCGAGTTGAAGCCACAGCAGTTGCAAGAAGCCTAAAGCTGAGACTTTTGCGGCGCTGGCCACATGTTTGTTGCATCAAACCCGTAAACTTCCGGGACAGCCCCCGATAAGGACGGGTACAGTCCCAAGTTTACTCCCTGCGGTTGCAAAAAAGCTTAAACTAGCGCCATTCGGATCAGGATGTTGTTTGGGAAGACAAATACCGGAAAATCAGTAACCGTTCAGCAGCACCACATCTTCGGACGATCGGCCCGGCTTACGTACAAGAGGTACGCAGCGCCAGTCCGCTTGTCCAAATCTGCACCACTGTTGAATGGTTACAGTTCGGTGGTTTTAGTACTTTGACGACCGCCCCGGTGAACGGTTACGAAAATCAAGAGGACAGGTGCCGAGATGACTATGCGGACGAAAAAACGGCTCGACTCCGGCTGGATCAGGTTCATCTGCCTGGGATTTTTTTTGCTTCTGCTGGCAGGCTGCGAGGCCGGTCAGCAAGAAAAGCAGGGGCAGAAACAGCAGATTCGTCTCGACCAGCTTAAACAGCTGCCGGTCGAGCAAATTGAGCCTGACTCGCAAACTCTCCGGGTCGGGGTGGGAGCCGTCCTCTCCCCCCAGGGAACCGCGCTCTCCTACCAGCCGCTCATCAGCTATCTGGGCCGCAAGATGGGTAAACCGGCAGTCCTGGTTCAGCGCAGAACCTATCAGGAATTGAACGATCTGTTGATCAGAAACGTGGTGGATATTGGCATCATCTGCACCGGGGCCTACAGGAAGGAGACGATGTCGCTGCTGGTTGTCCCGCAGATCAACGGCAAAACCACCTACCAGGCCTTCATTATTGTGCCGGCTTCCTCGCCGGTTCGAGAATTTTCCGGCCTCCGCGGCAAGGTCTTCGCCTTCACCGATCCTCTTTCCAACACCGGCTATCTCTCCCCCATCGCCCTGTTGCGGAGCATGGGTCAGCAGCCGGAAACCTTTTTTGCCCGAACAATTTTCACTCACGGCCACGACCGTTCCGTGGCTGCGGTAATGGAGGGCATCGCGGACGGCGCTTCGGTGGACAATCTGGTCTACGAATTTATCGGAAAACGCAATGAGGAAATAGGTCGAAAGACTAAAGTGATCTGGAAATCAGCTAAGTTCGGGATTCCGCCGGTGGTGGTGCCGCGCACGCTTTCCCCGGCGATTAAAACTCAGCTTAAGGAGCTGCTCCTAGGCCTCCATCAGGACCCGGAGGGGATAAAAGCCCTGGAAGTTATCGGAGTGGAGCGCTTTGTTGAACCAGAACCAAGTATGTACGAATTGTAGGGGGAAACGACTGTGGCACCCGCAGCGTCATTTATAAAAGCGCTTTTTAAGCAGACCATCGACAAGGGGAAATCCTTCCTGCTCAGTGTCCCCTTGAAGCTGAAGATTCTCGGCCTGGCCCTTGGTCTGATCCTGTTCTTCGGCGCGGTGACCATTTACAATGTTCAGAAAGCGCTCAAGGAGAACATGGATGATTTTCTCAAGGAAGAAAGTCGTTTTATCGCAGCAGGACTATCCTATCAGGTCTATGACTATCTGCTGATCAACGACCTGTACGGTCTTACTCAGATGCTCAGGGACATGGTCCAGAGTCGTCCTGACCTGCGCTACATTTTTGTCCGCAATTCCACAGGTCAGGTAATCGCCCACACCTTTGAAGGCGGTTTTCCGGCGGATTTGCTTATGAGTCCTGCCGGTATCCCTTCGTCATCGTCCGAGCTGCGACTGCTCCACACCAACGAGGGAAAGATCTGGGAGGCCAGCGCCGGGATCAGTAACGGCAGCGAAGGCGTGGTGCTGGTCGCCGTGAGGGGCGACCGGCTGCAACGCCAGATCGAGGGGATCACCGGAGCCCTTGCCCGAACCACTTTGCTGGTCGCCGCATTCGGGATGCTGCTTTCCCTGGGCCTGACCTGGCTTATTACCAGACCGGTGGGCAGACTCCTTAAGGCAACCAGGGCGGTGCAGGACGGGGATTATTCGGTGCGCCTGATCCCTGCTGAAACCAAAGATGAACTGGGGAAGCTCATGGAAGGCTTCAACGCCATGGTACTTTCTCTTGCCAGTGCAGATAATGCCCGGCTGGAAAAGGAGTATCTGCAGAGGGATTTTCTGCACCGGGTCATGGCCGGACAGGAAGGCGAAAGAAAACGCATCGCCCGCGAGCTTCATGACCAGACCGGGCAGGCCTTGGCCTCGGTCATGGTTGATCTCAAGATGCTGGAGAATGCGAAAAACGAAAGCGATACCAGCCAGAGTATCGGTCGGTTGAGAAAGGCCATAACCGAGGAGATGGCGGCCATTCATGATTTGGCGGTGGCATTGCGGCCCAGCGTTCTGGACGATCTTGGGTTGGTCCCGGCGGTGGAGATGCTGGTTCGAAGTTTTATCGGTCGGCAGGGAATCATGGTGGAGCTGACGGTCATCGGTTTTGCCGAGAAAAGGGCGGATGCTTGCACGGAAACCTGCATTTACCGGGTTGTTCAGGAAGCCCTTGCCAATGTGGCGCGGCATGCCCAAGCCACAGAGGTTAGCGTGCTTCTGGAATGGCGCGGGGATAAAATCAGGGGCGTCATCGAGGACAACGGCATCGGTTTCGACCCTGATATGGTCGATGCCAAGACCAGTCTTGGGGTGCTGGGCATGCAGGAACGAACCCAGCTGCTGAACGGGACTTTCCGGATTGAGAGCAGCCCGGGCGAGGGAGCCATGCTGGTTTTTGAAATGTCTGCCAGAGCGGGGATTTGCCATGAATAAGGGGAAGATTCGCATCCTGGTAGTCGATGATCATCCGGTGCTCCTCTCCGGTCTGAGCCTGCTGCTCAATGCCGAACCGGACATGGTGGTGGCGGGCACGGCGGATTCGGGGCCCAAGGCTCTGGCCCAAGCCAGGGAGCTGCAGCCGGACATCGTGCTCCTCGATATCTCCCTGCCGGAAACCAGCGGGCTGCTGCTTTTGCCGGAGATTTTGAATCAAGCGCCGAAGACCAGCGTTATCATGCTGACCATGCACGAGGACCACCAGTATCTCAAGGAAGCCGTGGCCAAGGGGGCCAAGGGCTTTATGCTCAAGAAATGCCTGGATGTAGATCTGCTTTATGCCATCCGTTCGGTGATGCGGGGGCAGATTTATATTCATCCGGCCATGATGCCGGATCTTCTGGCCGGGCAGGACAAGAGTGTCGCCTCCCCCGAGGAGAGGCTCTGGCTCTCGCTCAGCCACCGGGAGCAGCAGGTCATGCTCGCGGTGGTCATGGGCTTCACGAGCAGGGAGATTGCCGAGCAGCTGTTTCTCAGTGAAAAAACCGTGGCTACCTACCGTTCCAGGTCCATGGCCAAGCTTGGCCTGGAGACCAGGTCCGAGCTGGTAGAGCTGGTGGCCAGACAGAAAAAAACCGGCCGGTGAGTTTTTCGCCGCTTGTCGGGAAAATCCCTACAAAGAAATCAAAAAACCCCGCTTGTTTTCTATTTGCGCTTCCCTTATTCTCATTCACATTTAGAAGTGTTTAAGGCTGGTTTGTGCTTCCGGTCTTCTGGCAAATGGTACGGCGGCGGGGACAACAATCAGGAGAGAGTGACTTATGAGCGTGGTCGAAGCGGTCTGCATCAGCGAAAAAAAAGGCATGGTTAAAAAAGAGGTGCCGGAGATTAACCTGGAGGAAAACTGGGGGATCACCGGGGACGCCCATGCCGGAATCTGGCACCGGCAGGTGTCGCTTCTGGCCGGGGAAAGCATCGATACGGTAAAAAAGAAGCTGCCCCACTTGAAGCACGGGGTGTTTGCCGAAAACATCGTCACCCGGGGCCTTGACCTGATGACGCTTGCCGTCGGCGACCGGCTGGTGATCAACGATCAGGTGGAACTCGAAGTCACCCAGATCGGCAAGAAATGCCACAACGACGGCTGCGCCATCAAAAAGGCCACCGGCGACTGCATCATGCCCAAGGAAGGAATATTTACCAAGGTTATCCGGGGGGGAGTTGTCAAGGCGGACCTCCCGATTAAAATAGAGCGAAATGCGGACGTGACAAAGGTAGTATAGCCTGAAGCAAAAAAAGGAGAAGAAAAGCATGAAGATCAAAAGAAGGGATTTTCTCAAACTGAGTGCGGCAACCGGTGTGGCGGCCGCCGCCTTCAAGGGTTCCACCCTCAACGCTCTGGCCGACGCCTATCGCCCCGGTATCGGCGGCGAGGCCCCAGGGAACTGGGTTGCCTCCACCTGTCAGGGCTGCACCACCTGGTGTCCGGTTGAGGTTTTCGTCCAGGACGGCCGGGCAGTCAAGGTGCGCGGCAACCGCTACTCCAAGCAGAACGAGGGCACGGTCTGCCCCCGCGGCCATCTCTCCCTTCAGCAGGTCTATGATCCGGACCGGATCAAGGTGCCGATGAAACGGACCAACCCGGTCAAGGGCCGCGGCGTTGATCCCAAATTCGTGCCCATCTCCTGGGACGAGGCCTACAACACCATCGCCGATAAGATGATGGAGCTGCGCAAGAGCGACGAGAGCGAAAAATACGCCCTGATGCGCGGTCGCTACACCTATCTGCGCGATGTCCTTTACGAGGTCATGACCAAGGTTTACGGCTCGCCAAACAGCATCTCCCACAGCGCCATGTGCGCCGAGGCCGAGAACTTCGGCGCCTACTACACCCAAGGCCTTTGGGGCTACCGCGACTACGATCTCGACCACACCAAGTATCTTCTGATCTGGGGCTGCGATCCGGTCGCCAGCAACCGGATGATCCCGGCCACCATCAAGCGCCTCGGCGATGTCATGGACAAGGCCACCGTGGTTGCCGTTGATCCGCGTTTCACCACCTCGGCGGCCAAGGCCAACGAGTGGGTACCCCTTGATCCCGGCACCGACGCGGCGGTGGCTGGCGCCATCGCCCATGTGATGCTGACCGAGGGGCTCTGGTACAAGCCCTTTGTCGGCGACTTCAAGGACGGCAAGAACCTCTTCAAGGCCGGAGCCACGGTGGACGAAGCCTCCTTTGCCGAGAAGGAAACCCACGGTATCGTCAAGTGGTGGAACCTGTATCTCAAGGACATGACCCCCAAGAAGGCCGCTGAACTGGCCAAGATTGATGCCGACCAGATCGTCCGCATCGCCCGGGGCATGGGCAAGGCCGCCCCCAATGTCTGTGTATGGATGGGACCGGGGGCGGCGATGCAGCCGCGCGGCGGCTACAACGCCATGGCGGTCAACGCCCTGGCCGGCCTCACCGGCGGGGTGGACAACGAGGGCGGCACCCTGTCCTCTGCCAAGATCCCGGTCAACAAGGTGCCCAAGTACGACAAGTTCATGGACGAGGTCGCCAAGAAGAAGACCAAAATGAAGAAGATTGACCAGCGCGGCTATCTCAATGTCCCGGCCCTCAGCAAGGGCAAGTCCGGCGGCGGCGTTTCCACCAATAACTGCGCCACCGGCATGTTGGCCAAGGACCCGTACGAGCTGAAAATGATCGTCGGCTACATGAACAACTATGTCTTCGCCAATCAGGGCGCGGAGCGCTGGGAAAAGGCCTTGGAGGAGGTGCCCTTCATCGTCCACCTCACCACCCATGCCTCGGAGTTCTCCATGTACTCCGACATCGTCCTGCCCTGCCGGATCAACCAGTATGAGCGGATCGGCTTTATCAAGCAGAAGGCCAACCGCTATGCCGACTGCGCCCTGCTGCAGAATGCAGTGGACCCGATCTTCCCGGCAATCAACGAAGAGACCGAGTTCCCCTGGCACATCGGCATGAAACTCAAAGAGCGCGGCTTCCCGAATCTGATCGACTGCCTGCAAGACATCTTCAAGGATCCGGAAACCGGCAACAAGGCGACCAACTCCATGGAGTTCACCGAGTTCGCCCTCAAGTACTACACCGCTCCCCTCTGGGACGGCAAGAAGGATGTGGGCGGCGACAAGATCGCGGGCTGGAAGGAGATGAAGCGCCGCGGCATGTGGAACTCCGACCCCTACAAGCCAAGGTCCGAGTGGGGCAAGTTCCATACCGTGACCAAGAAGTTCGAGTTCTACTCCGAAACCCTGAAGAAGGCGCTCAAGGGCCATGCCGAGAAGCACAAGGTGGATGTGGACAAGGTCATGGAGGCCTGCAACTACACCGCCCGCGGCGAGATGGCTTTCGTGCCCCACTACGAGGCACCCAGGCTGCATGGCGACCCCAAGCAGTATCCCTTCGCCTTCATTGACTACAAGTCCCGCCTCAACCGCGAGGGCCGCAGTCAGAACAACCCCTGGTACTACGAGTTCAAGCATGTCGATCCGGGCGATGTCGGCCTGCAGGACACGGTCCGCCTCAACCCGGCCGACGGCAAGCAGCTGGGGATCAAGGACGGCGACACGGTGAAGCTCACCTCGGTCAGCGGCAGCATCCAGTGCGTGGCCAGGCTGTGGGAAGGGGTCAAGCCCGGCACTGTTTCCAAGTCCTACGGCCAAGGCCACTGGGCTTACGGCCGTACCGCGGCCAAGGTTTTCGGCAAGGAAGCCCGCGGCGGCAACAACAACAACCTGATCCCCTTCGATCTGGAACGGCTTTCCGGCGCCAACGCCCGGAACGGCGGTTTTGCCATGATCAAGATCGAAAAGGCTTAAGTTTCTGACTCATTAAGACGGAGGATATAGATAATGACGCAATATGCGATGGTAATTGACTTGCAGAAATGCATGGGCTGCGGCGCCTGCGCCCTGGCCTGCAAAACCGAGAACAACACGGCCAACCGGCATGACGGCCAGGCCCACAACTTTGCCGACTACCAGCACGAGACCACCGGGAAGTTTCCCAAGGTGAAGTATCAGACCCGACCGGTCCTCTGCAACCACTGCTCCAATGCTCCATGTGTTAAGGCCTGCCCGGTTACTCCCAAGGCGATGTATAAGACCAAGGACGGCATTACCATGCACAACGACGAGCGCTGCATCGGCTGCCGTGCCTGCCAGGAAGCATGCCCCTACTCCAAGATGGAAGTCAAGGGCACCGACACCAGTGTCATCAGCTACACCGGTGATGAGGGCAAGCCGCATGACCCGTTCTACACCGACAAAACCGAGGTGATCCCCGGCCTCACCTCTTCCGGGGCCGAGATTGCGGCCAAGAGCGCCATGCCGCCGACCAAGACCAACTTCAGCCATCCGGACTACCAGGATGTCCGCCGCAGCAACATCACCGAAAAGTGCATCTTCTGCGAGCACCGGGTGAAGAAGGGCCTGGAGCCCAACTGCGTGGTTGCTTGCCCGGCCCGGGCCCGGATCTTCGGCGACATCAATGACAAGAACAGCGAGGTCGCCATGCTGGTCAAGAAGTACAAGGGCAAGGGGTTGAAGCCGGAAAAGGGCACCAAGCCCAATGTGTATTACATCCGGAGCTACAGCAACACCGCTAAGAAGTAGGGTTGCCTTAAAGTTCCAAGCATTACCCAGACATCGGGGGGCGGACGCAATCGTGTCCGCCCCCCGATTTACATGAAAGACCCTCATCCCCGCCTCTCCTCCCCTAGGGAGAAGGGAGTCTTCTGCCTCCTCCGCTCATGGAGGCGCCATCCCTCTCCCTAAGGGAGAGGGCCAGGGTGAGGGCATCACGTTCCTGCAACCAACCGCATTCAGCATAGAGAGGCTCATAACCCATGTCCAACGACCTTACTCAGACCGCCCTCAAGCGCAGCGACGCCTACCGTCTTCTTGCCGCCTGCTTTTACGAGCCGGAACGGGAGATGTTCATCGAAGAAAACCTCTGCGCCAACCTGGCCGGACTGATGGAGGCGCTGGCGCTTCCGGCCTCGGCCGCTTCCTGTCGGTGGATGGGTGAAGGGCTGCAGAAAAACAGCCAGGAAGAGCTTCTCCAGGAGTACAGCGCCCTGTTTCTCGGCCCCTTCGTCATCCCGGCCCAGCCTTTCGGCTCGGTGTATCTTGAGAAAGATAAGGTGCTGATGGGCGACTCCACCATGGAGGTCAAGAAGATTTACGGCCAAAACGGGGTGCAGCACGATGTTCCCGGGCCGCCGGACCACATCGCCATCGAGCTCGAGTTCATGAGCCTGCTCGAAAGCCGGATCGCCCAGGCCCTGTCCGAGACAAAGCAGGAGGAGCTGGCCGGGCTTTTCGCCACCCGCGCCTACTTTTTCAATAAATTCCTGGCGTCTTGGGCGCCGCAGCTGGGCAAGGCGATCATCGGCCACGCCGCGCTTCCTTTTTACTTTGGCTTGGGCGAATGCCTGAACGACTTCATTGACTCTGAGAAACAGCGCCTCGCCGCAACCGAGCCTCTGCCGGCCCCATGAGCCTCGCCGACCGCTTAGCCGCGCGGTTCAAGAACAGCGAGCCGCCACCCCTTGATTTTATCTCCCGCCGTTGTCTGCGCAGCCGTTTTAAGGATAACGACTGCGGGCGCTGCGTTGAGGAGTGCCCGGCCAAGGCCATCAGCTCGGAAGTAGGCGGGGTGCGTCTTGACCCGAAACGCTGTGTGGGCTGTTTGGCCTGCACCGCGGTCTGTCCGGCTGAGGCGCTGGTGGGTAAGGACCAGCGCTTGACCACCTGGCCGGGCAAGGCTGCCAGCCGGGAGGCTTTGCGCCTTTGCTGCGAAAAGGCGATTGTCAGCGGCGAGGAGATAGTCCTTCCTTGTCTTGGCGCCCTGGCCGAGGAGCAGCTTGCCGCCCTGGCTGCGGGGGCGGGCAAAGGGGTGCGCTTGAGTCTGATCAAATGCGGAGATTGCCGGGCCGTTTCGGTCCGGGAGATTATGGCCCGGCGGCTCGCTAACCTTGAAAGCAGGCTGGGCAGCGGCGGGATTACCGGCGCGCTGAGGCTGCTGCTTGAGGAGGAAGAAGGGGGCGAGCTGGCCGAGTCCGCAAGCCGCCGCGCCTTTTTCAAGGCCTTCCGTGAAATTTCTTTCCACGCCGCCACCGAGACCATGGCCACCTTGCAGGCAGACCTCGCGCCAAAGCAGCAGCACGCCCACAAACACCAGCCCGCTCGGCTGGTCCAACTCCGGCAGGCGATTACCGGCACCGGCGAGCAAAGCACCCAGCAGGCCCTGCTCCGGCTCTTCTTTACCCTTACCGCCAGCGATGAATGCAATTTCTGCGGCGCCTGCGCCGGGATGTGCCCCACCGGGGCGTTGAAAAACATCAGGGAAGACGAGGTGAAACAGCTCAAGTTCGACTGGGGCAAATGCAGCGGCTGCAGGCTTTGTCTGGAATTTTGCCGGAAAAAAGCGCTGGTCCTGACCGATGGCCGGGGCCTTGATTCGCTTAGCGCCGAGCTTGAGGTGCTGCGGGAAATGGCGGTGGAGTAGGGTGCGTCAGCATCAATGGCAAGGGTAGGAGCGAGCTTGCTCGCGAGAGCTACCGTGTCAGACGCAGCATCGTCACAACGTGCAACTCGGCACGATCCGGCTTCCGCATTTACCTTTTTTCCGTAACCATGTATAATAGCGTCTATCCAGACTGCCCTTCGTTCCCTCCGTAATAAGGAAGGTGCCACATGAACCCGCAAGTGCTTGAAACGATCAAAACCCTTCCCGTGGCGGAACGCATCCAGCTCATCGAAGACCTTTGGGATTCCATCGCTCTTCCCCAGGCTGATTTCGCCTTGTCCGAGGCTCAGGAGGTCGAGCTCGACCATCGGCTCACCGCCCTCGAGCAGAACCGGAGCTGCCTCCGCCCCTGGTCTGAAGTAGCCGCGAAAATTCTTTCCGGCCGATGAACCAGTTTTTTTTCACCCCGGAGGCGGAGGCTGAGCTCGCCGAATCCTTTGCCTGGTACGAATCCCGTTCTCCCGGTCTTGGCGCGGAATTCATTCGGGCTGTCGAGGCCGCGGTGACCTCAGCCGCCCATTCTCCCTCGCAGTACCAGGCCTGGAGACGGAGCGCACGCCGGGTTCTGCTGAGAAAATTCCCCTTCGCCTTGTTTTATACCGTTTCAGATAGCGGCATCGTTGTTTTTGCCTGCTTTCACGGCAGACGAGACCCCACGATCCTTATCAACCGACAGTGATTTCCTGTAAACAGCTTCCTGGAAAAATTTTGGCATTTCCTTGAGCGAATCAAGTTATGCAAAAAACCTAATATTTTTCATAGTCAGCTTGTAAAAATATGAGGTTTTTTTATGGATTACCGTGAAATTTTCTCGGAATCGCCGCTGCTGTCAAGCTGGGCTGGTGAAGCTCAATAAAACGGGCTGATGATGAAATACAGTCCCAACCCGCCGATCATTAGCCCGGCCCCCTTACGGAACCAAAGGCTTGCCCGACTGAAGGAAGAGCTGGCCAGCAGCCGTTTCACCGTGGCGGTGGAGCTGCCGGCTACGGCGATGGGCAGGCAGTGGCCGGCGGCAAAAAGCAGGATCAGCAACACCCCGGTAAATATCTGCCCCTGAACGGTGATGATCGCCAGAATCGGGGCAATGAAGCCAAAGGTGCAAGAGCCGGAGAGTACCCGTAGGCCAGGCCCAGCACAAAAGCGCCCCACGCCCCCCTGATCTTTAATCTTGTCATGAGCCCTCCGGGCATGGAGCACTTGGCCAGCCCCAGCATGTCCGCCGCCACCCAGAGCAGAATCAACCCCACGGCCATGGTCCAGTAAGGCCCCACATCGCCCAGCATCCGGCCGAGCAGGGCGCAGATCACCCCCACCAGAACGATGGTCAGAAAAAGACCGGCGCTGAAAAGTCCCGCGTACTTTACGGCCTGTCGGCCCTTGACGATTTGTTCCTGCCCGCCCACATAGGCGACCACCAGAGGGATGGAGGCCAGGTGGCAGGGGCTGAGCAAAACGCTGATCATCCCCCAGAGAAAACAGCCCAGGGCGGCCAGGGCGAGGCCGGCGCTCATCCATTCATTGACCAGAAGAAAAAGAGAATCCATTACTTGCCGCTCCCGCCGGCGGGCGGGGCAACCCCCATTTTGGCCAGCTGGGCTGTAATGCTCTTCTTGTCCATGAAGCCGCTGTGGCGGTAGACCTCCTTGCCGCTTTGGTCGAAAAATATCTGGGTGGGGATCAGGCTAACCTTGAATCTCTTGCCCTCCTCCGGATTCTTCCAGACATCGATAAAGATGATCGCCGCCTTGCCTCGATACTCCCCCGCCAGCTCCTCCAAAATGGGCGCCATCATCTTGCAGGGGATGCAGGCCGTGGCGCCGAGATCGACCATGGTCACCATGTTGGGAGCCGGCACGGGCGGCGGGCCGGCAGCCAGGCCGACAGAGGCGGGCAGAATTGCCAGGACGACCAGCAGCAACGTGAAGCAGATCATTGTTTTCATGAGTTTCCTTTGCCTGGCCAGCATAACCCCTGATCTATGTTGTTGATATGGCAGACATCCCCTCCATCCTCCACCTCGATTTGCAGGGTGGTGTGGTGGATATTAAAATCGTGGTGCAGATGTTCGGCGGTGGCATGCAGGAAATCATCATCGCCGCCCCCCGGCATGACCAGATGAGCGGTGAGCACGTTTTCGGTGGTGCTGGCCGCCCAGATATGCAGGTCGTGGACGCACTCTACCCCCGGCAGCCCGGTTAAATAGTCAAGAACCTCTTCCGCGTTGATATCACGCGGGACACCAACCATGGTGAGGTGAAGCGATTCCTTCAAGAGGCCCCAGCCGGCAATGATGATTGCCAGGGCAATGGCCATGGAGAGCAGAGGATCGAGCCAGTTCCAGCCGGTAGCCATGATCCCGAACCCGGCTGCCACCACCCCGGCCGAGACCGCGGCGTCGGCGGCCATGTGCAGGAAAGCGCCCTTGATATTGAGATCACCCTTGCGGCCAGCCATGAAGAGCAGGGCAGTGGCGGTATTGATTGCCACCCCGATGGCGGCCACCACCATGATCGCCAGGCCGTTGACCTCGACAGGATGCCGGAAACGTTCCAGAGCCTCCCAGAGGATCACCCCGATGGCGGCATAGAGAAACAGGGCGCTGCCGAGCGACACCAGAATGGTGCCCTTTTTGAAGCCATAGGTATGCCGGGCCGTGGCCCCGCGCCGAGCCAGAACCATGCCTCCCCAAGCCAGGGCCAGGGTCATGACGTCGCTTAAGTTATGCCCGGCATCGGCAACCAGGGCCAGGGAGTTGGCCATAAAGCCGTAGCCGCCCTCAACCAGGACAAAGGCCAGATTCAGGGTAATGCCGATGGCAAAGGCCCGGCTGAAGTCGGCGGGGGCGTGGTCGTGATGGTTATCCGCCATTGTCGGCTTATCCATCAAAATGAAAACGGGTCAGGTAGGCGGCGAGCTGTTCTTTTGCCGTGGGAGACAGGGCGGGGCAATGTTCCGCCCTGTTGTGTCCTTTCATGGCCAGGGCGGCAAAGGCCGTGCAGGTGGGTTGGCCGCATTGGCCGCAATTGGTTTTGGGCAGCAGGCGGAGAATCTCGATGACCTGCGGCTGCGGGGTCGCCTGGAAACTGGGGGTGATTTCCGCCCTTCTTTCCCAGGCCTCATTGATCTCCCGTTGCAGCCATTTGAGGATTTTTTCCGCCTCCCCGGCGTCCCGCAAGGCGTTGATGGCGATATGGTCTCCATGGACGGAGATAAGTTTGCCCTGGTTGCGGAAGGTCATCGAAGGCGGCTCCTTAACATAGGTGTAACCGCCCAGCACTGCGTTCAGGTAGGGAATAACCTCGCCGATATTTTGCGCCAGCCGGGCAACACAATGCACGGTCCGGGCCTCGGGTCGGCAGGCGGCCTTGGTTATTTCCGTGCTCCAGCTCTTCAGCAGCATGCATTGCCTTTAGCGGTGGTGGAGCAGCCGCAGGCCCCGGCGGAAATCGTGTCCAGGCTTGCCGGAGCGACTATCGCCGGAGCTGTTTCCTCGACCTGCGCCTCCCGGTCGAACTCGGCGTCGAGCATTTCGCCGGCCTCGTTTCTCAGATGTCGGGCGATATCGACCACCATGGCGATTTTATCCTCGCTGACCCCGTAGCTCCGCAGCCGTTCGAGCTGACAGAGCCCTTTTTTGGGATGATTGGCGGCGATGTTGGCGGCGAGCGAGACCAGCGCCAGGGTGATTCGATCCAAGGTGCAGACGGCCATGCTAAACTCCTTTATGTAGAGATATTCCGCGTGTCTACCTGCCGAGCCAGGCCAGGGCTTCGGCCTTGGACGGCACCTTGCCCACGCATTTCACCACGCCGTCGATGACCACCGCCGGGGTGGAAAACACCCCTAATTTGGCGATCTGCTGAAAGTCGCTGATTTTTTCGATGGTGGCGGCAACCCCGCTTTCCGCCACGGCTGCCTGCATGATCTTTTCGGCCTCGCCGCATTTCGCGCAACCAGGTCCCAGTATCTTGATCTCCATGAAAAAATCCTCCTGTTATATGATGAAATTGAACAAATAACCCACCAGCATGATGCCGGAGCCGACCACGCCGATGAACACCGCGATGAGGGCCGGCTTTAAGACCTTCCGGAGAATAACCATCTCCGGAAGGGAGAGGGCGATGACGCTCATCATGAAGGCGAGTACCGTGCCCAGGGCTGCCCCCTTGCCGAGCAGGGCTTCCACCACCGGCACGATGCCGGCGGCATTGGAATACATGGGAATGCCGACCAGTACCGCCACCGGCACCGACCACCATGCGCCCTTGCCCATGATCGAGGCCATGAAGCCCTCGGGCACATAACCGTGGATTCCGGCCCCCACCGCGATCCCCAGAACCACAAAGATCCAGACCCTGCCCACGATGTCCCGCACCGCCGTGCGGCCCTGCGCAAACCGTTCGGGCCAGGTCAGTCTTTGCTCCGGGATATCGGAGGCATTAATGTGCATCTCCCGCACCCAGTCTTCAATATGGCGTTCCATTTTCAGGCGGCCGATGGTCCAACCGGCAACCATGGCGATCAGGAGGCCGGTCCCCAGATAGAGGGCGGCAACCTTCCAGCCCAGCAGCCCGTAAAGAAGCACCAGGGCGATTTCGTTGACCATTGGGGCGGAGATCAGAAAGGAGAAGGTCACCCCCAGGGGAACGCCGGCGGTGACAAAACCGATGAACAGCGGTACCGCCGAGCAGGAGCAGAATGGGGTAACGATGCCAAGCCCGGCGGCCAGCACATTGCCCACGGATTCGCGCTTGCCGGCGAGGATTTTCCGGGTGCGCTCCGGGGTGAAGAAGGAGCGCAGCACCCCGACCCCATAGACAATCAGGGTGAGCAGCATCATTACTTTGGGAGTGTCGTAGAGAAAAAAGAGTACCGCTTCGCCCAGGCGGCTGCCCGGTTCAAGGGTGAGCAGGGAAAAGGCAAGATATTCGGCGATGCTGTGCAGCTGCCGGTACAGGGCAAACCAGAGGCCAAGTCCGGCAACAGCGGCCAGCAGATAAGCCGCAAGTGAGGGAGCGGACTGCGGGGTTGCGACCGGATTAGGCATATTGTCTAGGGTGTCGGGTTGCATGGGATCTTTACCTTATGGTCTCACAATTCGCAGGAAACATGACAGATCCCGGCCGGGGTTTCCCTGGTAAAGGGGAAATACCTTTTCTTGACCCAGAGCGCCACGCCGACCAGGCCGATCAAAACCGGCACCTCGACCAGCGGCCCGATCACCGCGGCAAAGGCGACCCCGGAGTTGATCCCGAACACGGCAATGGCCACGGCAATGGCCAGCTCGAAGTTGTTGGAGGCGGCGGTAAAGGAGAGGGTGGCTGACTGCTCATAGGTGGCCCCCACCTTGAGGGACATGAAAAAGGAGACCAGGAACATCACCAGAAAATAGATGGTGAGCGGGATGGCGATGCGGATCACATCAAAGGGCAGCTGGACGATGTATTCGCCTTTAAGGGAAAACATTACCAGGATGGTGAAGAGCAGGAAGACCAGGGTGAAGGGGCTGATCCGGGGGATCAGCCTTTCCTGGTACCATTTTTCGCCTTTGAGCTTCAGCCCGAGAAAGCGGGTCAGCATCCCGGCGAGAAAGGGGATGCCGAGATAGATGAAGACCGACTCGGCGATCTGGCCCATGGAGATGTTTACCACCGCGCCGGTCAGCCCCAGCCATCCCGGCAGCACGGAAATAAAAAACCAGGCGTAGACCGAGAAGAAGAGCACCTGGAAGATGGAGTTGAAGGCCACCAACCCGGCGCAGTACTCGGTGTCGCCGCCGGCCAGATCGTTCCAGACGATGACCATGGCGATGCAGCGGGCCAGGCCGATGAGGATGAGCCCCACCATGTATTCGTGGTGACCGGCAAGAAAGGTGATAGCCAGGAGAAACATCAGCGCCGGGCCGATCAGCCAGTTCTGCACCAGGGAAAGGGCGAGCACCCTGAAATTGCCGAAAACCTCGTGCAGCTTTTCATAGCGCACCTTGGCCAGCGGCGGGTACATCATCAAAATCAGGCCGATGGCGATGGGGAGATTGGTGGTGCCGACCTGAAAGGAGTTGATGATCTCGGTGACCGGTGGATAGAGCCAGCCGGTCATCACCCCGATGAACATGGCCAGGAAGATCCAGAGGGTGAGGTACCGGTCAAGGAAACTCAATTGTTTTTCACTGCCAGGCATGGTGCTCCTCCTGTAATCTGTCTCTGTATCCGTTGTCGGTGTTTGCTGCTGGGTGTGCTGTTGTTTTTAAATCTGCGAAAACGGATGAAGGGGGCAAAAAAATCAAGCGCATTTTTTCTTGGTGCGCTGGAACTCCTCCAGGGTTTTGTAGTCCTGCAGGGTGTCCGGCAACTCGGTCAATCTCCTGGCCAGCAGCTCGAGCAGTTCCCTGCCGAGCGGGGTCGGCATCTCGGCCAGCCGGTAATACATCCATACCCCGAGCCGCCTGTCCTTTACCCAGCCGGTGTTGCGCAGATAGGCAAGGTGCCGGGAGATCGTGGATTGGGGCAGCTGGAGTACGGCCATCAGGTCACAGACACAGAGTTCGCCGAGCAGCAAAAGAGCCAGAATCCGCAAGCGGGGTTCCTCGGATAAGGCTTTGAAGAATTGGGCTGTAGTTCGCATATGCATCCTGGCCGCGTTTTGGAAGAGGTGTCTGGCGGTGAAAAATTTCCGCCTTGAAATTGTTTATATCCGCATATGCGGATGAATGCAAGTCCGATGTTGCAGCCTGCTGCCGCCGCAGTTCTGAAAGCAGGGATGCCATTTACCGCATATACTTTTCCCGGTTTCTGGAATACAATAATTGCCGGGGTGAGGGGTGCAGGCAGAAATCCTAAGATAGAGGCGACAGGACCCAGCAATGGCTACATTTTTTATGGGATTGAATCCGGTTCTTCAGGCTCTACTGGCCACCCTGTTTACCTGGGGCGTGACTGCCGCCGGCGCGGCCCTGGTTTTTGTGAGCAGGAGTGTGAATCAGAAGCTTATGGATTCCATGCTCGGCTTTGCCGCCGGGGTGATGATCGCCGCGAGTTTCTGGTCGCTGCTCGCCCCCGGCATCGCCATGGCCGGGCAGATGGGCTTTGTCCCCTGGCGCACCGCCGCCGTGGGTTTTCTGGCCGGCGGCTTGTTCATGCGGCTCATCGATCGTTTTTTGCCCCATCTCCATCCCGGCCTGGACATCAGCAAGAGTGAGGGGGTCAAAACCTCCTGGCAGCGCAGCACCCTGCTGGTCCTGGCCATCACCCTGCACAACATCCCGGAAGGGCTGGCGGTGGGGGTGGCCTTCGGCGCGGTGGCCGCCGGGATTCCTTCGGCCACCATGGGCGGCGCCATTGCCCTGGCCATCGGCATCGGCCTGCAGAATTTCCCCGAGGGCACCGCGGTGTCCATGCCCCTGCGGCGGGAAGGGATGAGCCGGGGGAAAAGTTTCCTGCTGGGCCAGGCCTCCGGGCTGGTGGAGCCGGTGGCCGGGGTGCTGGGCGCCTTTTTTGTCCTCAGCATGCAGTCTGTCCTCCCCTATGCCCTTTGTTTTGCCGCCGGGGCCATGATCTTTGTCGTGGTGGAAGAGCTGATCCCGGAATCGCAGCAGAATCCGCAGCATATTGATCTGGTCACCATCGCGACCATGGTGGGTTTTGCGGTGATGATGGTTCTTGACGTTGCCCTCGGGTAGAAAAGCAATGCAGAATGAAAAATGCAAAATTAAGAACGAAGGACAGAAAATAATGACAGGTCAAAATAAGCAAGGTGGTCTTGGAAGTATAATCAGGAATTTTTCTCCATTTTTCACTCTTCATTTTTCACTTTTCATTGCCTTGCAATGAATATCATTGTAAAGCCCGCCCATTCCGCCTTCCACCACCTTACTCCGGAGATTGTTCTCGGCCTGGTGGAAAAGGCACTGGATATCCGCTGCACCAATCTCTGCCGGCCCCTGGCCAGCTATATTAACCGGGTTTACGAGCTGGAAGGCGAGGACGGCGAAGGGCTGGTGGTCAAGTTCTACCGGCCCGGGCGCTGGAGCCGGGGTGCGCTCGAAGATGAGCATGAGTTTCTCCTTGAGCTTGCCGGTCGGGAGATCCCGGTCATCGCCCCTCTGATTTTGCAGGGCAACAGCAGCCTGGGCGAGCATGAGGGTATGTATTTTACCGTATTTCCCAAATGCGGCGGCCGCAGTTCGGATGAATTCAACGATGAGCAGTGGCTGGAAATCGGCCGGTTACTTGGCCGTACCCATGCCGTGGGCGCGGGCCGGATTCCGGAGGGGCGAATCACCATGACCCCGGAAAGCTCAACCAGGCAGCAGGCGGACTATCTTCTGGCCGGCAAGTTCCTGCCCGCGGACCTGGCCGACCAGTTTGCCGAGCTGACCAAGAGCCTGATCGGTGAGATCGGCCCGCTGTTTAAGGGCACCGAGCTGATCCGCATCCACGGCGACTGCCATTTCTCCAATCTCATTTACCGGCCCGGCGAATCCTTTTATCTCATCGATTTCGACGATATGGCCTTGGGCCCACCGGTGCAGGATTTCTGGATGCTGCTGCCCGGCTACCGGGAAGAGACCTTTGTCGAGATCGACCTTTTTCTTGAAGGCTACGAGACCTTCCGGGATTTTGATCGGCGGAGCCTGCGGCTGATCGAGCCGCTCAGGGCCATGCGCTTTATTCACTACATGGCCTGGTGCGGTTATCAGGTGGCCGAGGAGGGGTTGAGCCGGGTGGCTCCGGATTTCGGCAGCCGCGAGTACTGGCAGCGGGAGCTGCGCGATCTTGCCGAGCAATTGGAACGGATCAGGACCGCGATCGAGCCTCAGGGGAACTCGCTTTGAGGCTTGGCGAGGAAATCGAGATGTTGTCTGGGGATAAGCGGCAACCTTACGGCCGGAAACAGAATGGTGGAGTAAAATATATGATATCCCCTGGTCTTGCTCGTCCCGCCCCCCTGCTCTTCTTTTGCAGGCTTTTTCTTGGTTTTTTTTGTCTCGCCTCGCCTGTACCTGCCATGGCCGCGGAAGAACCGGCACTGCCGTGGACCGTGCATGTCCACTTTGAAAACGACTTGTTTACCGGCACGGATCGGGATTACACCAGCGGCTTAAAGGTCTCTCTCATTTCCCCGGACCTGGTCAGCTTTGTCGAGAGCGGCAAGCTGCCGGAATGGAGCCTTGAATACATTTACCGGCTGCCCTTTATCAACGACCCCGATCCGGCTTTGAAACGCAAGGTGGAATTTTCCCTTGGCCAGAACATGTACACCCCTGCCGATACCGACCGCCATGATCTGATTGTCGATGACCGTCCCTATGCCGGCTGGACCTACTTTGCCGCGGCATTCCACACCAAAAGCAACAAACGGATGGACACCATCGAGCTGCAGCTGGGCATGGTCGGGCCGGGTTCCTTTGCCGAGGAGACGCAGAATCTGGTGCATGATCTCCTTGACCAGCAACGAGCAAACGGCTGGGAGCATCAGTTGAAAAACGAGCCGGGGATGGCGGCGATTTACGAGCGCAAGTGGCATCTGGCCCCCTTCTTCAGCCGGGGCTCCTTCGCCATTGATGCCATCACCCACCTGGGCGGCGCCCTGGGCAATGTCGTCACCTATGCCAATACCGGCTTTGAGACCCGGCTGGGCTGGAACCTGCCCGATGATTTCGGCGTCAGCCTGATCCGGCCGGCTGGCAATACCAGTTTTTCCGTAAGGCAGCAGCAGGGCGGCTACCTTTTTGCTGCGGTGGACAGCCGCGCCGTTCTCCGGAGCATCTTTCTGGACGGCAACACCTTTGCTCACAGCCACAGCGTCAGCAAGAAACCGTTTGTTGCCGACCTGGCAGTTGGGGCGGCCGTTTATTTCCAGCAGTTCAAACTGACCTTGACCCAGGCGTTGCGCACCAGGCAATTCGATGGCCAAGCCGATAATCACGCCTTCGGCTCCCTTACCCTCTCCTTCTTTTTTTAGCCTCTCCCCTGCGGGTTATTAGCCCTGGTGAATGGTTACCCTAGAAGAAGGCCGTGTTTTTAGCCTGAGACTCCGCCGGAGACGATAAATTTCATGACCTCTTTCGGGTCGGCGGATAAATGGGAAACCCGGCTCCGGTCAACGATGATGAGGTTGGCGGCAAAATTGTATGACTGCGGGATGTAAACGGCGACCCGGTCGTCCATGCCGAGGGTATTGAGATCTTCCCTGGTAATGAAGCCCAGGACGCTGACCAGATTGTCCGCATCCAGGGCAACCTGGACCGGCTTGTTGAATCTTTTTTTGTCTCCGACAAAACCATCAATCAGATCCTTGATGGAGGTATAGAGCATGGTAACCATCGGCGTCTTGGCAAAAAGCCGATCCACGTGGAGCATAATGTTGTTGGCAAGCAGAGTGGAACTCACGAACCCCACGGCGATGATGAGCGCGATGGTAAGGAGAAACCCAAGCCCCGGGATACTAAAAGTGAAGAAGCTGTCGATTTTGGCAAAAACGATATAAACTACATAGATCGTGGCCACCACCGGCACGAGAAAGAGAAGGCCCTGCAAAAAATACTGGCTGATTTTATTCATGATTTGGTCCCGGATGTTTTTAGGCTGTCAGACTGTCAGGTTTCTTATACTAGACAATACGCGGCTGAGGCGTCCAAGGTCAAGGGATCTTAGCGGCGCAGACTCCGCAGCAGCGCCAGATTATCCCGATCTTCGTGGAGATCATCCGACTTGGGGGTTTCCAGGACCATGGGGTGATCGGCGAAGCGGGGGTCGTTGACCAGGTTGCGGAATCCCTCGACGGTGATCTCGCCTCGGCCGATATGGGTGTGGCGATCGATTCGGCTGCCCAACCCCTTGCTGGCGTCATTGAGGTGGAAGAACCTGAGCCGCTCCAGGCCGAGCAGCCGGTCGAAGCCGGCCATGGTCTCGGCATAGGCCTGCGGGGTGCGGATATCATAGCCCGCCGCAAAGGTGTGGCAGGTGTCGTAACAGACGCCCAGTTGCTTCGCGTGGGCGGAGGCGGCGATGATCGCGGCCAGCTCCTCGAAGCTGGCCCCCAGGTTGGTGCCTTGTCCGGCGGTGGTTTCCAGAAGCACCATGACCTGGTTGCCGGTGTCGGCCTCGCTGATGGCCCGGTCGAGGTTGGCGGTGAAGCGCCGCAGCCCGGCCTCTATTCCCTCGCCGAGATGGGAGCCGGGATGGATGATCAGATAGTCGATGCCCAGGGAGGCACAGCGGTGCAACTCCCCAACAAAGGCGGCGAGCGACTTGCCCGCCGTCTCCGGATTAGGGGAGGCGAGGTTGATCAGGTAGGAGTCGTGGGAGGCGACCGGAATCCCCGGTGCTTGCCGCCGCCGGGCCTTGAAGGCCTCGATCTCCGCCGGAGCCGGTGTCTTGGCCTGCCATTGCCGCTGGTTGGCGGTGAAAATCTGCAACGCCTCGCCGTCTACCTCGGCCAGGCGGTCAAAGGCCAGGGCGATGCCGCCGCTGACCGACATGTGGGCTCCGAATCTGGGCATGTCTTACTCCTTCAGTTCTGGAAAAGAGGGCAACTCTTTGTCTAACCTCTCCTCAAGCAAATTATTCCTCTTCTTCCCTTCATTTTGCAAGAAACGATTATAATCTTGTGATTATAATGGATTTGTAATTAGTGTGAGAGGATGAATAAAAATATCCTCAGCAGAAGGAGCTTGCCATGCGCTGCGTCTCAGGAAATCTGTCCCTGTCTCAGCCCTTTTTGGGCCGGACCACGCTGCTGCTGGCTGTTCTGTTTAGCCAGTTCGTCTTTGCTCCCCTTGCCAGTCATGCCGCCGACCGGGTAAGCGTTTGCTACGGCTCGGCGTCCTCGGCCCTGCTGCCCATTGCCAGGGACCAGGGATTTTTCAAGGCCGAGGGGATAGAGATCGACCTGCGCCCCTATACCAGCGGCAAAAATTCCATCCAGGCGATGCTTGACGGTAAATGCGATCTGGCTACGGGGGCGCAGGCCCCGGTGGTGCATCACAGCCTGAGCCGCAAGGATTTTCTCATCGTGGCCAACCTGTCGATTTCCGATGATTTTGAAAAGATTGTCGTCCGGAGCGACCGGGGCATTAATGGTCCCGCCGATCTGCGTGGCCGTAAAATTGCCCTGCCGGAATTTACCACCCAGCATTATCTGCTCGATACCTATCTGCAGACCAACGGCTTAAAGGTGCAGGATGTGCAACGGGTGTATCTGCACCATAACGAAGTGCTGAAGGCCTTTCAGCGTGGCGAGGTCGATGGGATAGTCCACCGCGAACCAGAGGTCCGGCAGCTGCTTGAAGAGTTCGGCAACAAGGCCAAGGTCTTGCCCAGCCGCAGCCTGTGCATTTCGGCATACCTGCTGGCAGGCAAACGAGATTTTGTCCAGAAAAATCCAGCCGTGCTCAAGCGCGTCTTGCGCGCCCTGCTGCGGGCCGAGGACTACGCGAAAAAAGAGCCTGACAAGGCTCGGGATATCGCCGCCCGCACCTACGGCGCCGACCGGGAAGAGATTAAGAAAATCTGGACCCTCCACAACTATCGGGTCAGCCTCGATCAGTCTTTGTTCTTGCTTTTAGAAAACATGGCGCGCTGGGAGATCGGCCTGCAAACATCGACGCCGCGGTCTGTGATGCCGAACTATCTTGATTTCATCTATCTCGATGGGTTAAAAGCGAGCCGGCCCGAAGCGGTCACCATCATCCATTAAGGATTCTCCCCTTGCAGATCAAAACCAGACTCGCTCTTATTGCCTCACTTGTCGGCCTGGCTCTGTTGTTGACCGGTGTTGTCCTGTGGGTTGGCTCTTCCCTGGAAGCAAGGCTGCAACAGGAGGACAACCAGATAGACAAGGTGCGCAGCGACAATTTCGAGATGAATGTTCTGGCCCAGGAATATCTGCTCTATGGCGCCCCGCGGATTAAAAAGCAGCTCCAGATCCGTTTAGCATCCATGGAGAATAATCTGGCTGACCTGGTAAGCAGGTGTGCTCCGGACGATGAGAGCTGCATGGTTCGGTCGATTCAGGAAGACTACCGCTCTCTGGGGGCAATTGTCAGCCTGCTGTTAAGCGAGCAGAATGATAAGAACAATTATATTGCCGGCACCATGCTGGTGAAGTTTCAGGATATAGCCGCGAAAATCCGAGAGCATGACGATCTGCATGCACAGGAGATGGCGCAGCTCCAAAAGAATCTTGATCGTACCGTCGTGGTGTTGCTGTTTTTTTTGGCCTTAACCTGCGCTGTTCTGCTTCGGTTCTTGTCCCGGCGGCTTATCGCGGGCTTTGGCCTGCTTAGTTCCGGGGTGAAGCGGATCGCCGCAGGGGAACTTGAGTATCGCCTCCCCGAAAGCGGGACTGATGAACTTGGTGCTCTGACCCAGGCCTTTAATCAGATGAATGTCAGGTTGCAGGAAGTTAGCAACGAACAAAAAATCATCCTCGGTAACATCGGGGTAGGCGTGTTGTTTTTGCAAAACAGGGTAATCATCTGGGCCAACCCTGCCATGGGCAGAATTTTTGGCTATGCAACCGACGAGTTGCTGGGCGGGACCACCGAGATTTTGTACCCGGACCGGGAAAGTTATCTCAAGGCCGGGGAGGAGGCCTATCTGGCGCTTGCCCAGAGGGCGCCGCATAACTTCCAGACACAAATGAAGCGAAAAGACGGCGAACTGCGCTGGATCAATCTGGTGGGGCAGGGGGTTAGCCCTGGTTATTTAGAGGGAGGATCGATCTGGATGCTGGAGGATGTCACTGCCCGCAAGCAGATGGAAGCCGAGCTCAGCAAGGCCAGAAACCTGGAAGCCATCGGGGTGCTGGCGGGGGGGATCGCCCATGATTTCAACAATCTGTTTCAGGTCTTGTTGGGAAACATCTCCCTTGCCAAGATGCATATTCCGGAATCAAGCGAGGCCTTCGGCTTTTTGGCCAGCGCTGAAAAGGCCTACCAACAGGGGGCCAAGCTGACCAGCCGTCTCATCGCCTTTTCTTCCGGCGGCTTAGGCGACCAGAGGGAGAGTATCCAGCCGGCCGAGCTCATCAAGAAGGCGGTACTTGCTCAAGCGGACGGGGCGACTGAGTTGGAAATAGAATTCGACCTGGCCGACGATCTTGCAAAGGTTACGGTCGATGTGGGACAACTGGAGCAGGTTATGCAACATCTGACCATGAATGCCATCGAGGCCATGCCCACCGGGGGCAGGTTGCGGGTGTCGGCAGTTTGTGAAACCGTTGCTTCTGTGGCAAATACCTCTCTTGGCGCCGGAAAATACCTGAAAATTTCCTTCCAGGATCAGGGGCATGGCATCAGCAAGAAGATCCTGCCCCGGATATTTGACCCCTATTTTTCCACCAAGTCCCTCGGCGCCAAGAAGGGACTGGGTCTTGGTCTCTCTCTTTGCGACACGATCATCAAAAAGCACGGGGGAGCAATTGCGGTGGAAAGCCACCCCGGCGCCGGCGCCACCTTTCAGGTCTATCTTCCCGTTACTGACTGATCCCTGCAGAGCGATAAACTGCGCCTCTGTGGCGCTTTGGCCGGTAACTGATCACAGGGGGGAGCCCCGGAAGGGAGTATGTCCCCGAACCCCGATAATCGGGATAAGTGTCTTATCAGAAAAATTTCTTTGGAAAAGCAAGAAATTTTTCTGTAAGTCATTAAATAAGCGGTCTCAGGGTGCTGCAGGTTGCGGTAAGCGGCACGGCGATGCGTACGTACGTGAGCCGGCCCGATCGCCGCAAGATGCGGGGCCCTGTGATCGCTTACATTGGCCGGTTACTCGTTTTCCTGCTTGTCGAGCAGGCGAAACGCAGCGCTCAGCTGTTTCTTCCCCTCGTCGGGGATCGTGATATACCGGCAAGCCAGCCGGATGGTTTTCGGGCTGTAGTCGGGGTTGGTGTCAACCACCTGCAGGCGCCTGATCACCGAATATAGGCCAACCACCTGTTTCGGCGCCTTGGGGATTTCCAAGGCCAGACTGATCATCAGCGGCATGGCCCAGTTGAGCTGGGCCGGCGCCGCCAGCTCGCAGAGCAGGCCACCTTCGCTGAAATTGAGAATCTCGGCGGGATAACTGCCCGCCCCCTGGGCGAGCAGAGCGGTGGAGCCCGGGGCGCTGTAGCGCTTGGCCACCCGCATGGCAAAGGGGGCGCAGACCTTGGCGATCAAGGCGCCCAATTCGTTTGGCGGGCAAGGGATGACGATATGCTCCTCAATCCCGTAGTGTTTGATCTCTTCAAAAAAAGCCTCGTTCTGGCGCGAGGTGAAAAGAATGAAGTTGGTTCGTTGTTCTTCGGGAAGACAAAGGCGGTTCTGCGCGAATTCGAGCCATTTTTCGCTGGAAGATTCCTTCGAGAAAAGGACCAGATGGTAGCGGGCATCCTCAATCAGCTCCATGGCCTCCTTGGCGTCAACGGCCTCGGAGATCACGGCGTCACTAACCGTGACCTGGATTCTGGTCCGGATGATCCGCCGCATGCTGGCAGAACTGTCCATGATGATGATATTTCTCGCCATCCTCTAGCTCCTTTTTTTGGATTCTGTGATCAGTTGTTGGGGAAATCAGGGGGGCCGACTCCGGTTTTTAATGGGTGATCCCACCTCATGCGATCCTGTTTGACAGGATATTGAATATCAAAAGAAAAGTAAATCTAAATTACCCGTAACCGTTCACCGGGGCGGTCACCAAAGCACCAATAACCGCCGGACTGTAACCGTTCAGCAGTGCCGCAGATTTGGATAAGCGGATCGGCGCTGCGTACCTCGTGTACGTAAGCTGGGCCGATCGTCCGAAGATGTGGTGCTGCTGAACGGTTACAATTACCCTGCGAATTCCGGCCGCAACCAGTTGAGCAATTTTTAGGGCATCAGACCTGTCTTCCTGCCAGCAAGTCCTGAAGTTCGGGAGGCAAGGGGGCGGAAAACGTCATCTCCTCTCCGCTGGCCGGGTGATTCAGGCGCAGGCCGGTTGCGTGCAGGGCCTGGCGGGGAAGGCGGAGGATGGTGTGATCGGCACCGCTCAGGCGATCTTCCTTGAAACGGAGAAAAAGTTGCTCGTCCACGCCGTAGAGTTTGTCCCCCACCACTGGAAACCCCAGGTGCAACAGGGTGGCCCTGATCTGATGGCAGCGACCGGTGTGCGGTCTCGCTTCCAGCAGGCTCAGGCCGGGATTGCCGGGTCCGGCGAGGCGCCGGAAGGTAGTGCCAGCCTCCACCGCTCCGGGCGGGGCATCTTTTTGCGCTGGGGAGAAGCGGATTTTCTTGCGGATCGCGCTGTCCGGGTCCGGCCCCAGCCAGCCCGTGGCTTCAACCGTAACGGGCGTGTCCGGGAAATCCCCTTCCACCACCACCAGATAGACTTTTTCCACCCGCCGCCGGGCGAACTGTTCCTGGCACAGGCGGGCCGCCGCCTTGTTCTTGGCCACCAGCACGAGGCCGGAGGTCTCCCGGTCCAGCCGGTTGACGAGGCGCGGCTCGTCAAGCCCGTGTTTTTCCTTGAGCAGGGCCCAGAGGGTGTGGGCGAAGAAGCGGCCGCCGGGATGGCAGGGCAGGGGGGCGGGCTTGTTGATCACCAGCAGGTCGTCATCCTCGTGAATGACGGTATAGTTGCGGTCGACTTCGGGTTCCGCCAGAGCGGGCATCAGGTAGACGAGCAGGTCGCCATGGGCCAGGAGGTCTTCACCCCGCGCCGCGATATGGTTTAGAAGGAAGCGGTCGGCGGCCAGCTCCGCCTGCCATTCAGTCCGGCTTCGGTAGGTGAAGCGGTGGCTGATAAAATCAAGCAGATGTTGTCCTGCCTGCTGGGAGCCGATAAGTACCGAGTTTTTCCTGTGCATCATTGCCTGATCATCCGCAGCAATCCAGGGGCTGAGCGACGAAGCCCAAACTACGAGCCTGAGCCATTGCGGGGTGCATCTTTTTCCGTCGGCCAGCCCCCGCCCAACGCCTTGAACAGGGCGACCAGATTGCTGGAAACGGTGCGGCTGGACTGGGCCAGGGCATCCTCGGAAGCATACAGGGAGCGCTGGGCGTCCAGCACGGCGAGAAAGTCATTCTGGCCCGCGGTATAGAGAGAGGTGGCCAGCTCCACCGCGGTGTGGTTGGCCGCCACGGCCCGGATCATGGCCTGGCGATGCTCCTCCTCCTTGGTTGAGGCGATCAGGGCGCTTTCCACCTCCCGCAGGGCATTGAGCACCGTTTGTTCGTAGGCCAGAAGCTCCTCCTCCTGGACGGCCTTTTTTAGTTCGAGATTGGCGCGGCTGCGACCCATGTCAAAGAGCGGCCAGTTGAGCGAGGGGCCGAGGGACCAAGCGGTGCTGGCCCGGTTGAGGGTGGAAGACAAGGTGGTGTTCTGGAGGCCCAAGGCGCCTGCGATGGTGAATTTAGGAAAGAGATCGGCCTTGGCCACCCCAATCCGGGCGGTGGCGGCATGGATCTGCGCTTCCGCCCGGCGGATGTCCGGCCTCCTAAGGAGCAGCTCCGAAGGCAGACCCGGAGGCACCGTGGCCAGGGCCACGGGAAGGGGGGCGTCCGGGGTCAGCTCGGCCAGCAGGGTGGCTGGTTCACTGCCCAGTAGCAGGCCCAGGCTGTAGATCGTTTGCCGGATTTGCGCCTCAAAAAGCGGGATCTGCCCGGCCGTGGTGGCGGCCAGCGCTTCCGCCCGCACCACATCGAGTTTGCTGGCAAAGCCTACTTTAAAGCGTTGGTTGGTCAGTTCGGCGGTGTGTTCTTGGGCTCTTAGGTTTTCGCGGGCAATGGCGAGCCGTTGCTGGAGGGAACGCAGATTGAGGTAGTTGGCGGCCACCTCGGCGCTCAGGCTCACCAGCAGATCGCTCCGGCTTTCCTCGGCTGCATCAAGATCTGCGCCTGCTGCCTCGACCCCGCGCCGGATTCCGCCGAAGAGATCAATCTCCCAGCCGGCATCGAATCCCATTCTGTAGAAATTACCGGTTACACTCTCGCCGCCGGTCCCGGACGATGGGGTTCGACTGCGCCGGTATGAAGCAGCGGTATCCACGGTCGGGCCGAGGTCCGCCCCGGCGATGCCCAGGGCGGCGCGGGCCTGGCGGATGCGGTTTTGGGCAAGGCGCAGGTCCAGATTGGCTTCTATGCTCCGCTCAACCAGGGAGGTGAGCTGGGGATCGTTGAAAGCCGTCCACCACTGAGCCAGGTTATGCGCCGTCGTGGGCGCGGCTTCAGGCGCGGTTGGGGCTTGTCCCAGCCATTGGGCGGAAACCTTGGCCTCCGGGCGCTGGAAATCAGGGCCCAGCATGCAGCTGGTCAGCAGGGTCAGGCAGAGGCAGAGAGCCAGGGAGGTTCGGGATGGTGTCGGAATCATGGGATTACTCCTTAAATATATGGGCCAGGTGTTTCATTGTACTATTGTTTCTCTGATTCAATATGCAAATCATGTGGCCTATTGCCCCGACGTTAGATACCGAAAGATTATCGCGGCTGAAGCCGCTCCTACCGGGTTGGGGCGTATCGATTGTTTGTAGATTATCGCGGCTGAAGCCGCTCCTGCCGGGTTGGGACGTATCGGTTGTTTGTAGGAGCGGCTTCAACCGCGATAACTACTGCCAGGCAGAGGCCGGCGATGTTGCACATGAGCCGGCCGATGACACCGCAGCTGTGGTGCTGCTGCTGGGCAATTACCTTATTCATAGCGCAGCGCTTCGATTGGATCAAGTCGGGAGGCCTTCCAGGCCGGGTAAAAGCCGAAGATTATCCCCACCCCGGCCGAGACCAGCACCGCCGCGGCGATGGCGGCAGGCGAGGTCTCCACCGGCCACTTGAGCAGGAGCTGGACCAGCAGAGAGCCGCCGTGGCCTAAAACAATGCCCATGGCCCCGCCGGTGAGGCAGAGGACCACCGCCTCCACGAGAAATTGGCGGAGAATGTCGCGGCCCCGGGCGCCCACCGCCATGCGCAGGCCGATCTCCCTGGTTCGTTCGGTAACCGAAACCAGCATGATGTTCATGATCCCCACCCCGCCCACCAGCAGGGAGATCATGGCCACGGCCAGCAGCAGGTTGGTCATCAGCCTGGTGGTGGTGGAAAGGGTGTTAGTGAGCTCGGCCATATCGCGGATGTTGAAGTCATCCGGCTCCCCGGCCCGGAGCCGGTGCCGTTCCCGGAGAACCGCGCCGATCTCCTCGATGGCCGGGGAAATCTCCGCCGAACTGTTGGCGGCGGCCATGATCTGGTCGATATTGGCGAAGCGCACCGGCATGGGATTGTCGGCCTGCTGGACGTTGGATTGTTCGGGGTAGAGGGCGAGCTGCTCCGTGGGGTACAGATTGGAGAGGGTATTCACCGAGTCGGTTGCAGCGGGACTCTGGTTGGTGGTGGCGAGGCTGGTGCCGCTGACCCGGTATTTGATGGTGGTCCAGGGCGCCAGGATGACGTCGTCCTGGTCAAAGCCCATCATGTTGGCCCCCTTGGCGGAGAGCACTCCGACCACCCTGAAGGAGATGTTCTTGATCCGGATATTCTTACCCAGCGGCGACTCGTCGTCGAAGAGTTCCCGGACCAGGGTCTGGCCCAGGATGCAGACCCGGTTGCCGTTTAAGACGTCCCGGTCGCTGAAGGGCTCGCCCTCGGCCAGGCTGCCCCAGTCCTGCACGTCAAGGTAGGCCGGGGTGGTGCCGTAGATGGTATTGGGGATCCAGTTGCGGTTGCCGTAAACCACCTGGGCCCGGGCCCGGACCATGGGCGCGGCGTTGCGCAAGGACGGGCATTCCCGCAGGATGGCCTGACAGTCTGCCGGGGTCAGGGTGGTGGTGGTCCCAGCCCCGAAGGAGATTCCGCCGCTCGAGGCAGTTCCGGGCCGGATCACCAGAACGTTGGCCCCCATGCTGGCAATGGTTTTCTTGAGGGCCGCCGAAGCGCCTGCGCCGATCTCCATCATGGCGATGACCGCGCCCACCCCGATGACGATTCCTAAAGTGGTGAGCATGGCCCGCATGGGATTGCGGCGCAGGGCCTTGAAGGCGGTGCGGGCGGTGGCGTAGACTTTCATGCCGCGCCCCCCGAGGTTTCTCGGCGTTGGTCGGCGGCGGGGAGGGTATCAAGGATCAACCCGTCTTCCATCCGGATCACCCGTTTGGCGTGTCCTGCTACCTTGGGGTCGTGGGTCACCATAATGATGGTGATGCCGTCCTCGGCATTGAGCTGCTCGAACATCTGGAGCACCTCTTCGCTGGTTTTGGAATCCAGGTTGCCGGTGGGCTCGTCGGCAAAAAGTACCGGCGGCCGGTTGATCAGGGCCCGGGCGATGGCCACCCGTTGCTGCTGGCCGCCGGAAAGTTGGGCGGGGTGGTGATTCAGCCGGTCGGCCAAGCCAACCCGGGCAAGCATCTCGGCGGCCCGTTTTCTGGTCTCGGCATCGCTTAAGTTCTCGGTGGAGTAGGTGAGCGGCATGGCCACGTTTTCGAGGGCGCTGGTTCTGGCCAGGAGGTTGAAACTCTGAAAAACGAAGCCCAGTTTGCGGTTACGGAGCAGGGCTCGCGCGTCGGCGGAGAGTTGAGAGGTTTCCTGGCCCTCCAGCCAGTATTCGCCGGCGGTCGGGCGGTCCAGGCAGCCCAGGATGTTCATCAGGGTGGACTTGCCGGAGCCGGACGAGCCGGTGAGCGCGATCAGCTCCCCTTGATTGATGGCCAGGGAGATGCCTTTTAGTACAGGCACGGCGATATCGCCCATCTGGTAGGTCTTTTCGATTCCGTGTAAGGTGATGAGTTCCATGGCCGTCTACTTGGAGTCGGAGCTGCTTTTTTTGCGGCGCAGGTTCGGGAGGAAGGGGTTGCCGCCTTCATTCTTGCCGTTGCCGGGGCTTGGTGCCTGCAGCCCGGTGATCACTTCCATTCCCTCGCGCAATTCCGCGCCCTCCACCACGGTATTGACTCCATCGCTGGCCCCGGTTTTAACCTCGATCCGGCGGGGCTTTTGTTTCTCCGCCAGCACCCAGAGGATGCCGGTGTTATTTAGGTCGGCGGGAGCCTTGTCCGGATTCTGGCCGGAGGCTTCTTTTTTGTCTCGGCCTTTCCTGTCTTTTTTCGGGCCATTTTCTGTCGCACCATCAGCCGCAGACGGGCTCCAGTGCAGGGCCGCGTTGGGCGCCTGCAAAATATCGCTGAACTTTTGCAGCTGAAACTCGACATTGGCGGTGAGATAGGGCAAAAGCCGGCCGTCCGCGTTATCGGTGGTGATCTCCACCGTGTAGGTTACCACGTTCTGGGTCATGGAGGCGTTGAGTCTGATCTTGCCCACCTCGCCCTTAAAGGTTTGGCCGGGGAAGGCGTCCACCGTGAAGCTCACTGGCTGGCCGGGGTGGATTCTGCCGATATCCGCCTCATTCACCGCCACCCAGACTTGGATGCGGGTGAGATCCTTGGCCAGCAGAAAGAGGCTCGGCGCGTTTAAACTAGCCACCACGGTCTGGCCGATGTTGACCCGCCGGTCGATGATGATGCCCTTGACCGGCGAGGTGATGGTGCAGTAGCCGAGGTTGCGCCGGCTACGGGCCAGCGCCGCTTCGGCCTGGCTGATTGCGGCCTTGCTTACCGCTACCTGGGCCAGCGCTGATTTGTAGGCCGATTCGTACCCTTCGTAGCTTGATTGGGCCAGGGCCTGGGAGGGGCCGAGCAGCTGGGCTCGCTGCCAGTTCTGCTGCGCCTGGCTGAGGTCCGCCTGGGCTCGTTGCAAGCCGGCTTTGTTTGCGAGGAGCTGGGCCTCGGCCTGGGCCACGTCCGCGGCGTAGAGCGAGTCGTCGATCCGGGCCAGGACCGTGCCCGCCTCAACCAGCGAGCCGTAGTCCACGGTTTTGCCCTTGGCATCCTTGCCGAAGGAAAGGATCCTCCCGGCCACCTGGGCACCGACGTTGATCACTTCTTCCGGCTCCACGGTGCCGGTAGCGTTGATGGTAACCGAGAGATTCCCCCGCTTGAGCTTGGCAGTCCGGTAGGCAAGGTCGTCCCCCTGGCGACGGATAAGCTGCCAGGCTGCCAGGCTGCCGAAGAGCAGGACAACAATCAGGGCGATAAGGGATTTTTTGCCTGGGTGTTTCATGGGTCAACCTCGTTGTCTGATGGTTGCGAATCTCGGTCGCGCAGGGCGCGGACCCCGGCTAGACTGAAGCGGGTGACATGGTCCGCCAGCTGCTCCACATTCTCAAGCAGGGGTTCAAGGTCGCAGATGGGAATACCCTGCGCGCTTTTGCGGCGACGGGCATGGAGCAGCGGGCCAAAACACTGGGCTCGGATACTCATGGCGCAGAGCCGTACCTCGTCCGCCCCGGGCACTTTGTCCAGCAATTCGCAGACCAGGATGGTGAGGCCCGTAAAGATCTGCTCTACCGATTCCTGCATGGTTGTAGCGAGGAGACCGGTGGGGTTTGCCATCTCCTTGTGGAAGATGTCGAAATCATGGCTTTGCGGATCGATGATCCGCCGCATGATCGCCAGGATCCGCCCGTGCAGCCGCTCTTCCGCCGGGGCTTCGGCGGGAACGCCGCCATCCGGGGGATAGATGCTTAACGATTTGGTGAAGGCATGGCGCCAGCTCTCCACATAGAGGGCTTCCTTGCTGCCGAAATGGTAGCTGACCGCAGCGGTGTTGGCCGCGGCCTGCCGACAGATCTCGGCGATGGTTGTCTCCCGGAAGCCCTTGGCGGCGAAGATTTCCCCGGCGGCGGTCAGCAGATTTTGTCGGGTTTCCTGGCCATCGCTTCGTTGTTTACGCACGGATTGATCCCTTTCCAGCCTTGAGCTGGATAGTTACGGTTAATTAAGTTAAATATCTATTTGAGTTATTTGTCCTGCCGCGTCAAGCGGTTTTTGGGGTTGGCTTTCCTATGAAACATGGGGAAAATGTGTTACATAGTCTGCATGAATAGAGAGCAAAAAGAACAAGCGCCGCTTGGCGGGCAACCAGATCTGCGTGATCTTGCCTTGGCTGCGCTGCGCGCCTTTGTCGTCTCCCTTGGGCTGCCCGCCAAGCGGGGTGGGCAGATTTTTGCCCGGCTGCATCGGCCTGGCGTCCTCGATTTTTCCCAGCTCGGGATCGGCCGGGAGGTGACCTCCCTGCTGGCCGGCCATGCCACCATGAGCAGCCTTGCCCCTGCCAAGGTGGAAAGGTCAACGGACAGCACCGAGAAATTCGCCTTTCGGCTTGCAGACGGCGCCATGATCGAGAGCGTGCTCATCCCTGAAGATGGCCGCCATACCTTGTGCATCTCCTCCCAGGCGGGCTGCGCCATGGGCTGCCGCTTCTGTCTCACCGGGGGCCAGGGGTTTGTCCGCAACCTGCGGCCGGCCGAGATCGTGGGCCAGGTGCTGGCGGTGATGAACCACATGCTTGCTTCCGGCCTTGTCCGGGCCACGCCGCGGGAGTTGCTCAACAACCTGGTTTTCATGGGCATGGGCGAGCCCTTGGCCAATTACGATAATCTGCTGGTCGCGCTGAGGATCCTCATGGACGATCAAGGCCTCGGCTTTTCCGAGCGGCGGATCACCGTCTCCACCTGCGGGATCGTGCCGCGCATGGACGATCTGGGCCGGGATATCCGGGTCAATCTGGCCGTCTCGCTGCACGCCGCCGATGACGCGGTCCGCAGCCGCCTGATGCCGGTGAACAAAACTTACGGGCTGGCAGAGCTGCTCGCCGCCTGCCGCCGGTATCCACTGGGGAAAAAGAAGGTGATTCTTTTTGAGTATATCATGCTCAAGGGGATTAATGATTCATTGGCGGATGCGGGTCTGCTGGCGGAAAAACTGCAAGGCATCCCCAGCCGGATCAACCTGCTGCCCTATAACGGTGCCGGGGAGACGGAGTTCGCCTGCTCCGAGGAGACGCAGACCCTGGCCTTTCAAAAGGTGTTGCGCGAGGCGGGGTTTAATACCTTTATCCGGCAGAGCCGGGGTGCGGATATCTCCGCGGCCTGCGGCCAGCTGGCTGGTAATCACGCACCAGCACCGTGATCGCTTACGATATTTCTAAAAAGCTCCCCTCCCCTTGCGGGAGGGGCTGGGGGTGGGGGAAGCTGCAACAGTCGAGATAATGGCAACTTCCCCCTCTCCCTAACCCTCCCCCGCAAGGGGGGAGGGAATTAATGTGCTGTCGATTAAAAAGTTACAAGGCTAAAACGATTGCCGAAAGGTGCAGCGGCGGCAGAGGGGCTCACAGAGCCGCCGTTGGGTAAAGCCGGTGCGGATGGCGGTGGCGCGGGGGCTGTTGATGATCTCCTCGAATGATTGGCTGTGGATGTTGCCCAGGGGGATATCCGCTTCGGCATCGAGACAGCAGGGGACCACGGTGCCGTCCACCAGGATGGCGACATGATCCCGCAATCCCCGGCAGGTGCCCTGGTCGCCCAGGTCGGGGGCAGGAGCATGGGGCCAGGTGAAGCGGGCGTTCTGGCTTAAAAAAACCCTGGGGGCCAGGGTGAGGCCGTGGCCGGGGGTGAGCCGGGTGACAAGCGGCTCGGGCAGGGCGAAAAAGTCTGCCAGCGCCTTCAGAATGGGGTCGTTGGGGCTGCCGTCTGCCGCGGCTGGTAGATTCCAGAAGCGCAGGCTGATCAGCAGCCCGGTGGCGGCGGCCTCTTGGAGAAAGGCGAAAATCCCGGTCAGGTAGCCGGCCAGGGGTGGGTTGGCTCCCTGCTCGCTGAAGCTGTGCAGGGAGATGTTGACCTGGCGCAGGGCCGGGCTGGCCAGCAAAAGGGGCTGGCGCTGGGGGAGCAGTGTGCCGTTGGTGGTCAGGTTGACCTTGAGGCTGTGCTCTTGACAGAGGGCAAGGATTTCGTCAAGCTCCGGATGCAGCAGGGGCTCGCCCAGCACATGCAGGGCAAGATGCTCGGTATGCCCCGCGAGCTTACCAAGGATGGCGCGGAAGGCCGCCGGGGACATGCAGGCTTTGGCCCGGCCGCTTTGGGGGCAGAAGCTGCAGGAAAGATTGCAGCGGTTGGTGATCTCGAGGTATATTTTCTTGAATTTCTGCAAGGACTGCGGGATCAATCAAAAATTTCGATGTCGCCATGTTTGCATTCGGCACAGCGGAGCATGGGGTCGATTTTTGTAAAGGCAATCCGCCAGCCTTGTTCGCGGATGACCTCGGCGAGATCTTCTTCACATGCGGAGCAGAGCCAGCGGTCGCCTTTTGGCGTAACAAAAAGTTTCATTTTTTTCACCTGGATGGGTAATGGGGTATCGCCGGTTGCGGCTGCGGGGCGATGGGGTATTCTTGCTTGGGCAACATAGTTTAAATTGGGGAATGCGGCAAGAAGTGTGTTTGTTCATTTCTTTGCTTGCCCAAAGAAACGAACCAAAGAAAGGGCACCCGTGTCCCTTGTCCCGCCGGAGGCGGGATGCCCTGTGCTCCTCGATGCTGCCGGGGCTTTGCAAACTCGCTGCGCTCAAACAGTGCAAATCCCCTTTTCGGCAGCCTCTCCGGTGCTCGGCTGCGTGCCAATGGGGATTTTTCTTCCCCCATTTGTCCTGCCGCGCCTCGCAGACGGGGGCGGGAAAAGACGCGGGAACTGTTTGAGGGCGAAGCCCGAGTTTTTCCGCGTCCCGCTCCCGGCGAGAAGTAAGGGAAGCCCGCAGGGCCAGGACTGGCTGGGGTGCCTTTTTCTTGTTTCTTCTTTTGGGCACGCAAAAGAAGAAAGAAAAATAAATTGAAGGCTATCGCCACTTTCTCCATAACTTTTGGATGAATCAAAAAGGGACAATACAGACATGGCGGCAAAGAAATTCTACGCAATCCTGTCCGGGCGGGTGCCCGGCATCTACGATAACTGGCCCCAGGCCCAGGCCCAGGTGAGCGGCTTTCAGGGCGCCAGATTCAAGGGGTTCGCCACCCAGGCTGAGGCCGAGGCCTGGCTGCAGAACCCCACCTCCGGTCAGGGCCGGCCGGGCAGCGGGAAATGCCCGAGTAAATCCGGGCCGCAGGCAGACTCGGACACCTCCCCTAAGGAGGGCGTGGTCTGCATCTACACCGACGGCGGGGCCCGCTACAATCCGGGGCCGGGCGGCTACGGCATCGTCCAGATTTACAACGGCCAGCTTAAGGAGCTGTGCGGCGGCTTCCGTCTGACCACCAATAACCGGATGGAGCTGATGGGCTGCATCGTGGCCCTGCGCGCCCTGGAGCACAGGGACCGGCCGGTGGCCCTCTATTCCGATTCGAGCTATGTGGTGAACGGGATCAGCAAGGGCTGGGCCAAGGGCTGGCGGAAACGGGGCTGGATCAAGGCGGACCGGCAGCCCGCGGTCAATCCCGATCTCTGGGGCCAGCTGCTCGACCTCATCGAGGGGCTGGAGATCACCTTTAACTGGGTCAAGGGCCACAATGGCCATCCCTTTAACGAGCGCTGCGATGAGCTGGCCGTGGCCTCGGCCCGCCAGCCGGATCTGCCGGTGGATGAAGGGTATAAGGGCTGAGGGATAAGGGACTTGCCGATGAACGAAAAAGAAAACCGCCTCCTGGAGGCCTGGCGCAGGCAGCTGGCCCAGGAATACCGCCAGCTTTGTTGGCTGTACCGGGTCCGCTTGCGGCTGCCGCTCTTTGAGATCCGCGAGGGGCAGAGCCGGGCCGGCACCTGGTCGCCGGGGCTGGACACCCTCAGCCTCGCCTCCTGGCTGATCCGGGATCATTCCTGGGATGTGGTCCTGGAGGTGCTGAAGCACGAGATGAGCCACCAGTATGTCCAACAGGTTCTGGGCCGGGGGGGCGAGATGCCGCACGGCCCGGCCTTTCAGGAGGCCTGCGACCGGCTGGGGGTGCATCCTGAATTTCGCGCCGCCCAGGGGGCAATCCCGCGGCTGCTTGCCGGGAAGGGGGGGAGGTCCGGGGGGATGCTGGCCAAGGTGGAAAAGCTGTTCGCCCTGGCCGAGAGCGCCAACGAACACGAGGCCGCTCTGGCCATGCAGAAAGCCAACGCCATTCTCCGCCGGTACAATCTGGAACGGCTCGATCGGCAGGCCGCTGACTACGATTACCTGATCATCCACCCCGGCACCAAGCGGATCGCTGCCCACCAGCGGGCCATGGCCGCGCTGCTTAAGGATTTCTTCTATGTCAACGTGGTCATCGCCCGGCAGTTTGAGGCGCAAAGCGGCGAAACCCTGCGGGTGATCGAGCTGACCGGGGCCAGGGAGAACCTGGCCGTGGCCGAGCATGTCTATCATTTTCTCAGCCACCGGCTGGAGTATCTCTGGCGGGAATTTCGGAAAAGCAGGGGGGCGATGGGGCGGGAGAAGAATTCCTATTGGCTCGGGGTGCTCAACGGTTTTCGGGGAAAGCTCACTTCCCAGGATCGGGAGGCCAGGCGCGCCGACGGCGACCTGACCGAAAGCAGTCTGGTCTGCGCCTCCGATCCGGGGCTGATCCGCTACTACCGGGCCCGCTATCCCCGCCTTCGCACCGTGCAGCACAGCGGACCCCAGGTTTATGCCGACACCTATCAGGCCGGGCAGCAAGAGGGCAAACAGCTGATCATCCACAAGGGGGTCGGGACTTCTGACGGCAACACCGGCTTGTTGCTGGCTGACGGCTAATTCCGATTCTATTTCAGAACGACATTATTTGGTAGGAGCGGCTTCAGCCGCGATGTCTTGCGGTTTCGCGGCTGAAGCCGCTCCTACATTTCGCATAATTATTGTCGCTTTGGCATAGAACTCTCTCGATAGCGAAGCGCCAACCCTTTGAGAAAATTGCGGAGAAATTGGTCGCCGCATTCCTTGTAGTTTTTATGCCCGGCCTTGCGGAACAAGGCGGAGAGTTCGGGTTTCGAGACCGGATTGCCGCTCTGCTGCATAATGGCGAGCAGGTCGTCTTCTTTAAGTTCCAGGGCGATGCGGAGTTTTTTCAGGATGGCGTTGTTGCTGAGTACCCCGGCCGCTTGCGGCGGGGGTGTCGGCTTGCCCTCCTGCCTGCCGCGCCGGGAAACAATGAGGCCGCTCAAAAAACCCTCCATCAGCGCATCCGGGCAGGCGACAAAGCCTTCTTCCTCTTCTTTTTTCAGGAGATTATTAATCTTGTCCTGGGCAACCGTCTGCCCGGAGATGCTGAAGATCTCGGCCATGGCGGCAGTGGGGAGAGCCAGGGCATACCGCACCCCGCGTAACACATCATTGTTCGTCATTTTTTGTCCTTTAATAAAGTCCCAAGAGCGGCAAATGGATTTGAGGTGGCGATTCCTTTCTGATTCTCGCCCGGTTTAATCGCCCCATAGGCATCGGCCACGCTCTGGCGGTCATGTTCATTGTCATGGCAGTAGATGCACAATAATTCCCAGTTGCTGCCGTCGGGCGGATTGTTTTCGTGGTTGTGGTCCTTGTGGTGGACCGTGAGTTCGCTCAATTTTTTGCCGCTGAATTCGCGCCCGCACCTGCCGCAAAGCCAGGGATACATCTTGAGCGCTTTCTCCCGATAGGTCTGGGCCCGTTGCTCTTGCGCCCGCTGGGCCTCGGAAAGCATATTGGGTTTGGTCGGTGGGGTCATGGGTGGATTGGTTCCTTTATCGGGTAAGGTCTCATCTCAGGCTGTCCCGGCGTGCAGCTTCAGGCCCAGGGCCTTGACCACCTTCAGGATTGTGCCGAATTCCGGATTGCCGTCGGCGGAAAGCGCCTTGTACAGGTTTTCCCGCGCCAGGCCCGTGTCCCGCGCCAGTTGGGTCATGCCACGGGCGCGGGCAATCACTCCCAAGGCGTGGGCGATGAAGGCCGGATCGTCTCCCGCTTCCTGGAGACAGGCATCAAGATAGGCGGCCATGTCCGCATCGGTTTTCAGGTATTCCGCAGTGTCGTACCGGGTAAATTTTTCAGCCATGGTCTAATCCCTCCACTCTTGTGCGATGCGCTTCGCCTGTTCGATATCGCGGGCCTGTGAACTTTTGTCTCCGCCGCACAGCATCACCACCACCTGCATGCCACGTTGCATGCAGTACAGCCGATACCCAGGTCCGTGGTGGATGCGCAATTCGGAAAGCCCTTCCCCGATGGGTTCCGCATCACCAAAGTTACCCAAGGCCACCCGATCAAGCCGGGCATGAATGCGCATTCTCGCCTGATGGTTTTTCAGGTTGGTTAGCCAGCGGGCAAAGGTGGCGCTCTGGATGATTTCGAACATGGATAATTGTAATTTGTAAATTACATATCGTCAAGGTGTTTTGAGAAGTATGTCCATTGTGGCATTACCAATTCTAGCCATGTGAGGACGCTAAGAATTAGGTATGGTGGCTCCTTAATTCCGTTCGGCTGCTCCGGGCAAGATTTGGTCGTATTTCTGGAAAACTTCAGGGGGAGGGAGTGGGCCGGAGTGATGGTGCAGGGTCATCAGCGCCTTGTGGCGACAACCTGCTTCTGTGTCTGTACCGCAACGGCCTTATCGGGTTGCTTCTTCTTGGCTGGCTTGTTGCTCATATTGCCCCATGGCGTTTTGTAGAGAATCGCCTACTCGTTGCCAGGATGCAGCTATTCTCTCTTCTGGTGTTCCTTGGGGCATGAAGCGGGAATAGTCCATTGCAGGCCTGGACGGCATTATGTCCAAGATGCTCCCTATTCCTCTCAATATGTTTCTTGTTGGGACCTTCATGTCCAAGACCATAATATTTTTTTAATTTATATCAACCAGTTACATATTGTAGCTACTAACACGTCCGACATACAATATGCAGATTGTGAACTATTTTCCCATCTTCCACACCAACTCCGAGAGAACGCCGGAATATATGGGGGATGACCCTGATTGTTCAAGAATTGAGTATGGTACCCCCTGAATTTCCTGTAAATATCAGGAATGTCTCCTTGGTTTTTCAATCAGGCTGGCCATCTCTTCAGTGCCAGCTTCGACAGTTGCTGTTGCCGTGTATCAATCGCATCCCGAGTCCATTCTTTGAAGTCACACGCTATTTTTTTCGTAAGTATGAACTCGGATTTTGCATATTTGGCACTTTTCTTAACGAAACCTCCAGAGGCTTCACCCTTATTGCTTGGTTTATCCAAGAGACATAGGTTACCGATGCGATTTAGACAGTCAGAGACAATATCGCTGTCATCCGTGAGCACATGTCTCCATTCTTGATTAGGGTTTTTGGGAAGTATGTGTTCAAGGTTGACTAAATTCGCATCGGTAATGGGAGCGGTCTGGACAGATTTGCCGGGGTTTTCATTCATCCATTTCTGTATCTCTAGCTCGCGGAGAATCCAACGTGCCAGAGCTGGTTTTGTCTCTACGTACCTTGAAAAATCATCTTCAAATTCATCTTCGCCGGGAAGTATTATGGACAATCGTTCCCAGACGGATTTGGCAGACTTATGCTTGTCTGTGGAAATACCCTCGGAAACTAAAGAAGATTGGATTTCGAGCTTTCCTGTCCGACCTCGACCGATAAGCTGATATCGTAATATTAGTACCACGAGAGATTTTAGTAGCTTCTCGACCTCATCTGGTTTGAATTTCTCAATCGCGGCTAATAGGATGGGATGCGTTTGCTTAGCCCCCAACAATGATAGGGTTTTTACTTGCTCTTGCGTGGCATGTGAATACTGCTTCCATAGGTCACTATCGGAAATTTCAAGATTTCCGAACACTTCGGCAACTCTTGTCAGTTCTTTGGAAAGTGCCAATATGCTCGACTTCGTATCATATCTTTTCTTCAGTTCTTTAAACAGTCGTCCTCGTTGTATTCGTCCGAATCGAGATGTCCAGAAGGCTTTCAAAAAATCATCGCCTTTCCTGTCTCCAAGTGCTGCGACCATCTTCGTCCAGTTGCTTAGAATTACCGCTTCATTGCCGCCAGCCCCCCTCAAAAGGTGATTTTTCAAGAGGTCTAGAACTGACAGATCTATCCCGCGATCATTTAGTGACTCGAATATTGTGTATGCATTTTCAGGAGTGCTTACGTCTAAGCAATTCACCTGAACCTTGTCGCGGAGGTATTTGGCAAGCTGAAACAGTATCCCCGCTTGTGTCTTCTGTTCCGAACCTTGTTTCTCCGCCAGATCGTTAATGGACTTGCGGCAGAAGAGGGCGGCTTCGATTAGCTTACGGGTTGAAGAGTGCCTTCCTTCGCCTAAGAGTTTTGCTTCTAGTATTTTGTCCGCACAAGGGTTAACGACGATTTCTTGGAACAGCTCTCGATTGTTTATGTTAAGGATGACTCTTGGCTCGTCTTCGTCTTCCCCTATCTCAGAAATACCGATGAAATCGTTTTGTATTTTGGCGGCTTCATTGTCCAAGCCATTATCCCGAAGCCACTGACGGATAGCAGCGAGACCATCGTTGTTGTGGCTAGGCGCTGTTGGCCATCAAGAATCTCGTACCTTTTTGAAGCATCATCCTCTGTGTCTACTAAGACAATTAACCCAAGGAAGTAATCACTGTCAGATTCAGCCATTGCGCCAACAATATCTTCTATGTACTGCTCCACGGCCCCAAGGGGCCAAGCAAAATCTCGTTGATGGGACGGCACCTCAAAATAGCGTCTTTCATTGAGGAGCTGCCCAATCCCTCGGGTCTCAGAGACCATCTGTTGCTTTGCCATTTATTCCTCCACAATATTGAGCAGCTACATAATTTCCTATTATTAGTCCCTGATCTCTTTCTTCATCCGCGCAAACTCTTCCTGGGAAATTTCGCCCCGCGCATAGCGTTTCTTCAAAATCTCCTCCGCCGTTTCTTTCTCGCGGGAATCGCCTTTTCGCACAAGGGAGATACAGATCAGCAGGAGCATGACCCAGAAAAGGATCATGAACAGTCCGCCAAAACCGTGGAAAAAAGGACCATTTGAAAACCAGGGCATCATAGTATATCTCCTTGTGGAAGATTCAGGGCCAGCATCCTATTTTCTGAAAATCGTAGACCATCTCCAAGCATGTCTACCGGAAACATCCCACAGGCCTAACAGATTGTCAATACTTGAAGGATGTCAAACCGGCTATCTCCTTACCGCCTTTCTCCGAGACCTTTTCCGGTTGACTCAATCATCTTCAATCCCCATTGCCCGGCCTCACCTCTGCAATGCCTCAACTCACCAACTCATCCCTAGGCCCTTGGCTGCCCCTGTGTCCGGCAAAACGGCGGCGTAGCCAGGTCTGCATCTGATCGAGATATAGATAAACCACCGGGGTGATGTAGAGGATCAGGAACTGGGAGAGGATCAGCCCGCCTACTACCGCCAGGCCCAGAGGGCGGCGCGCTTCGGCTCCGGCCCCGAAGCCCAGGGCGATAGGCAGAGTCCCCATCAGAGCCGCCATGGTAGTCATCATGATTGGTCGAAAACGCAGGACACAGCCCTCGTAAATGGCCTCAGCCGGGCTTTTCCCCTCCTGCCTTTGGGCGTTTAAGGCGAAGTCGATCATCATGATCGCGTTCTTCTTGACGATGCCGACCAGCATGATAATGCCGACGAAGGCGTAGAGGCTCAGGCTGGTGCGGAAGATGAGCAGGGTCAGCAGCGCTCCCACCCCGGTCGAAGGCAGCCCGGAGAGGATGGTCAACGGATGGATGAAGCTTTCGTAGAGGATGCCCAGAACAATATAGATCACCAGGATGGCCATGACCAGCAGAAAGAGCATGCCCTTGGTGGAGGACTGAAATTCCTGGGCCGAGCCCTTGAAGGCGGTAGTCAGCGAGGCGGGCGGCCGCAGTTCGGCCATCGTCTCGTTGATCCGGTTGACTGCCTCACCCAGTGCTATACCCGGTTCGAGGTTGAAGGAGAGAGTGACCGAAGGCAACTGGCCAGTATGGTTGACGGTTAGCGGCCCGAGATTGCGGTGCAGGGTGGTTATCGCGGCCAGGGGCACTAAACGACCGCTGGAGGAACGGATGTAGAGCTTGCCCAGGGCCTCGGGTACCATCTGGAACTGCGGCTCTACCTCCAGGATGACCTGATACTGGTTGGCGGCGGTGTAAATGGTTGAAACCTGACGGGAGCCGTAAGCATCGTATAGGGTAGACTCGATCTGCTCCGGGGTGACCCCTAAGCTTCTGGCCTTGTCGCGGTCAATATCCACCACCACCTGGGGATTGGTGATCTGCAGATCGCTGTTTACATCCTGCAAAATCGGCAGGCTCTTCAGCTTGGCCTCAATCACCGGGGCCCATTGCTGAAGCTCGTTTCCGTCGGTACCCTGAATCGTGAATTGATACAGGCTCTTGGTGACCTGACCGCCGATGCGGATCACCGGTGGATTCTGCAAAAAGACCTTGATCCCCGGTATTGTCGCCAGCTTTTTGCGCAGCGACTGGATGAGCTCTTCCACTCCCTTTTCCCTTTCCGCGCGAGGTTTCAGCGCCAGAAAGAGTCGGCCGGAATTGTTGGTGGGGTTGGAACTTCGCGCTCCCACCGAGGACATGAACTGATTTACCGCCGGCTCCTGGGCGACGATGGCCGCCACCTCTTTCTGGTGTTCGACCATGGAGTCGAAAGAGATTCCCTGGGCACCCTCGGTGACGATGGAGATCCGGCTGGTATCCTGGTTGGGGATGAATTCCTTGGGCGCGATCCGGTACATCCAGACGGTGATTCCGATCAGCAGAATGGAGAAGATCAGCATGGCGCGGCGGAAACGCAGCGCCTCCTTGAGGCTCCATTCATAGGCGGCAAGCATTCCGTCGAAGAAGCGTTCGGAAAGGGCGTAGAGCCGGCCATGCTCAGAGGTGCCCGGCGGCTTGAGAAAGCGGCTGCAGAGCATGGGGGTTAGAGAGAGGGAGACAAAACCCGAGATCAGGACGGCCACGCTGATGGTCACCGCGAACTCGTGGAGCAGCCGGCCCATGATCCCGCCCATGAACAGCAGGGGAATGAAAACCGCCGTTAGGGAAAGGGTCATGGAGAGAATGGTGAAGCCGATCTCTTTGGAGCCTTCCAGGGCAGCCTGGAGCCTGCTCTTGCCCATCTCCATGTGGCGGACGATATTTTCCAGCATGACGATGGCGTCGTCCACCACGAAGCCCACCGACAGGGTGATGGCCATCAGCGAGATGTTGTTGAGGGAGTAGCCCAGCTGTTTCATGACCGCGAAGGTGCCGATGATCGACAGGGGCAGGGCCAGACTGGAGATGATCGTGGCCGAAAGGTTGCGCAGGAAGAGAAAGATCACCAGCACCACCAGGACGACTGCGAGGTAGAGAGTGAACTTGACATCGTTCACTGATTCGCGGATCGACTCGGAGCGGTCATAGAGCACGGTGAGGTTTACCGAAGCGGGAATCTGGGCTCGAAAATTGGGCAGGAGCTTGCGGATATTGTCCACCACCTCGACGGTGTTGGTGCCGGGCTGGCGTTGGATGGACAGGACGATGGCGCGGGTGTCGTTGAGCCAGCTAATGGTTTTTTCGGTCTCGACGCTGTCGATGACCCGGCTCAGTTGGTCCAGACGAACCGGTGCGCCATTGCGGTAGGCGACGATCAGGGGCCGGTAGGCGGCAGCATTGCTTAACTGGCCGGTGGCCTGGATGGTGAGGGCCTGGTGTTTGCCCTGCAGGGTGCCGGTGGGCAGGTTGACATTGCCCTGGCTGATGGCCTCGGCTACCTCGCTGATGGCGATGCCGGTGGCGGCCAGGGATTCGGGGTTGACCTGCACCCGCACCGCGTACTTTTGGGGGCCGTTTACCTGGACCTGGGCCACCCCGCTGATCATGGAGATCCGCTGGGCCATCAGGGTCTGGGCGTATTCGTCCACCTGGGAAAGGGGCAGGACGGCGGAACTCAAGGCCAGGTAGAGAACGGCCTGGTCAGCCGGGTTGACCTTGGAGTAGGAGGGCGGGCTCGGCATCTCGTTGGGCAAAAGCCGTTGTGCCTTGGAGATGGCGGTCTGCACGTCCAGGGCGGCGCCGTCCAGGTCGCGCTCCAAGGTAAACTGCAGGGTGATGCTGGTGCTGCCCTGGCCGCTGGTGGAGGTCATGGAATCGAGGCCGGCGATGGTGGAAAACTGTTTCTCCAGCGGGGTGGCCACCGCCGAGGCCATGGTCTCGGGGCTGGCGCCCGGCAGGTTGGCCGTGACCTGGATGGTCGGGAAATCGACGCTGGGCAGCTCGCTTACCGGCAACAGCCCGTAGCTCATCATCCCGAAGATCAGGATCCCCAGCATGACCAGCACGGTGGTCACCGGCCGGCGGATGAAGAGGGCCGGGATATTCACTTGGCCGCCTCGGCTTTGCCAGCCTCGACCGCCTTGACCGCTTTGATCGTCACCCCCGGGGTCAAGCGCAACTGGCCGTCAGTCACCACCGTCTCCCCGACCGCGAGACCAGAATCGATCACCGAATCGCCACCGATGCTGAAGCCGACCTTCACCGGTCTTTGTTCCACAGTCTGATCCTGTTTGACCACATAGAGATAGGGGCCGCTCTGTCCGGTTTGCAAGGCCTGGATCGGAACCACCGTGGCATCCTTGCGGGTAGTCAGCAGCAAGCGGATATTGACGAACTGGCCAGGCCAGAGGCTGCGGTCCGGATTGGCAAAGGTCGCCTTGATCCGGATGGTGCCGGTGGTTGGATCAACCGTATTGTCCAGAAAGGAAACCTTGCCTGACCGTGCTTTGGAGCTGTTGCCGGGCGGGGTGGCCAGAACCTCCAGGGTACGGGCGGAGAGGTGTTTTTTTAATTCCGGCAGGGTTTGTTCGGGAAGGGCAAAACTTACCTTGATCGGGGTGACCTGGTTGATGGTCACCAGCGGTTGGTCAGCAGAGGCCTTGACCAGATTGCCTTGATCCACCAGAAGGCCGCCGGCGTAACCGACGAGGGGTGAGCGGATTGTGCAGTTGTTGAGATCGAGGCGGGCATTCTCCAGCGCCGCCTCGTCGGCCTGAACCACTGCGGTCAGGGTGGCGACGCTGGTTCGCGCCTGATCGGCCTGTTCTTCGGAGACGTAGCCCTTGGCGGCGGCCGGGATGTAGCGTTCTGCCTGCCTGCGGGCATTATCGAGGGTGGCCCGATCCTTTGCCAGAGTCGCCTGGGCCTGATTAAGCTGGGCAACAAAGGGGCGCGGGTCGATGGTAAAAAGGAGGTCTCCGGCCTTTACCGGATCGCCTTCCCGGAAGTTTACCTTGTCCAGAACCCCTGCCACCAAGGATTTTACCCCCACTGAGGCGAAAGGCTCAACAGTGCCGATGGCCTCGACCTCCACCGGCATATCCTTGCGGCTGCTGACCGCCACAGTTACTGGTACCGGCTGGCTCTTGCCCTTATCGCCCTTTTTACTCTTAGTTTCCTTGGAGTCGGAACAGCCCGAGAGCATCAGGAGTAGACACATTGCCAGAACCGGCCACAATCCGGCCCTGAGGTTTGGCGATAGAGGAATCCGGGTGTTTCCGGTAGTTGTAATGGATACGCTCATTTGTTCATATCTCCTGATGGAGTTGCTTGCGAAGAAACGACGGTCTTCGCAGTCATTTTCTCTGGGGTTTTATTCTGGTCCTGGCCGATATCCCAACCGCCACCCAGGGCCTTGCAGAGAGCGACCAGGTTTACCGCCAGTTGCTGCTCGCTCTGGACCAGCTGATCCTGGGACTGATAGAGAAGGCGCTCGCCCAGCAGGACATCCAGAAAAGCCGTCAGCCCGGCGCGATAACGACCGGAGGCGAGTTTAACCGTCCGTTCTCCCGCAGTCACCGCTGCGGCCAGAGTCCGGCGGGTCTCTTCTCCCCGGGCTTGAGCCAAGAGGGCGGCTTCCACTTCGTGCAAGGCGGTGAGCACTGTTTTTTCGTAGGCTGCCTGGGCTTCTTCCTGGCGTCCCTGGTTGAGGGTAATGTTGGCTCGTGTCCTGCCGCCGTCGAACAAGGGCCAGCGCACCGTGGGGCCGACAGTCCAGTAGCGACTGCCGGTGCTGAGCAGGTCGCTGAGATTGGTGCTCTGCAGGCCCGTTAGGCCGGTGAGTGAAAAGCGGGGGGAAAGTTCGGCGGTGGCTACCCCGATATCGGCGGTGGCAGCAGCCAGTTGTCGTTCGGCTCGGCGGATGTCGGGCCGCCGCCGCAATAGCTCGGAGGGCAGAGTTGCAGGCAACTGCGCGGGCAGGGTGGGCAACGGCGTCACCGCTAACAGTTCCTCGCTCAGAGACAGGGGGGACAGGCCCAACAGCAGGGAGAGGCGGTAAATCGACTGGCCGATGCTGTTTTCCAAGGGTGGCAACTGGGCGTTGGTTACGGCCAGTTGACTCTCGGCCTGGGCCACCTCCAGTTCGTTGCCGATGCCGATCTCCCGGCGACCCCTATCCAATTCCAGGGTCTTTTCCTGCCCGGCGAGATTCTGCCGAGCTGTGGCCAGTCGCTGTTGACTACCCCGCAATTCTAAGTAGTTGCGGGCCACCTCTGCCTCCAAGGAGACTAGAACCTCAGTGCTGTTTTCCCCGGCGGCGGTCAGGCGGGCTTCAGCCGCTTCGGCGGCTCGGCGGGCACCACCGAAAATGTCGATTTCCCAACCAGCGTCGAAGCCGGTCTGGAAAAGATCCTGGGAGGTTCCAGCGTTGCTGGAACCGGTATTCTCGCTTAGCCGACTGTTGGTATACGCGCCTGATACCCCCATCGTCGGGGCGGCGGCCGCCGTGGTCAGCCGATACTGGGCCCGGGCCTGGATAATGCGCGCCTTGGCGATCTTGAGATCTGGGTTGGCGGCGATGGCCCGTTGGATCAGAGAGTCAAGTCGGGGGTCGTTAAACAGAGTCCACCATTGTCCCAGCTTCTCGACCCCGTTCGGGCGGCTGTTGGGCGGGGTACTCGGCCCACTCCAGGTGGCCGGCAACTCTGGGCGGGGCGGCTGATAGGTGGGTCCGACCGGGGCGCAGGCGACCAGAAGGGCGGTCAGCCCCCAGCCCGTCATGGTGAGAACCCCGGCGAATCGGCCAATCGGCAAGGCACGGTGGCCGCAATTATTCATGGATTTGTTCACTCTTGGTATCCTTGCTTCCCGCCATCCCCTCAAGCGCCTGGTTGGGAATTTTGTATATCCCACACAATAGTATCGGAACTAAAATCTTGTTCATGTGGCCACATAATTCCATGATGAGCGGGACGGACAAGGCGAAAATACGATTCGTCCTCAAGTTCTTTAAAAGCACTGCCACGCAGATAAGGTTTAACATCAAAAATTCCAGAAATACCACTACTTGTAACAATGTCGATGCGGAAGTCATTCAATGGAATAGCTCTGATGATTTTATCCATTTAAATCTCCTCTTATTTTAACGGATCAATTTTGAAAACAGGTTCACCTGCAACTGCCAATTTCCAGTCAGCCATCAGATCTTCCTTATGAATTTCGATCCATGCCTGCACCAGTTTCATCTTGGATGGTGGCAGGCTACCGCCAAGAATTTCCCCATCCTCAATAGCAATTGACGCCTCGTGGTCTCCGTATTCTGCGTGGATGTGGGGTCGAGCGTGCTTTTTGTTATCATAAAAGTACATCAAGATCAGTATTCCATAAAACATAGATATCGTTGGCATTGTCTAATCCTCTTGGCTGTGCTGTCTTTGGCCTATAGGGCCGGCCTGCTTCGACGGTTCCGGCCTTGACCTGCGCGGCGTTGTTTGCCGCGTCATGGTCCGAGGCCTGGTTGGCAGCTGCTAGTCAGGGTTGAAGGATATCTGGAACTTAGGGTTTGCAATGCCCAAATATTCCAACGTCGAGAGTATGTTCTGGATGTGATCATCAGCGTTGTATTTTGTATCGACGTAGTAGGGGCCAACTTTTTTCCAGACGCCGCCCCTTTCTTGGATTTCATGTTGCTCTTTGATGTTAATAAAGTCTTTCCCGTGTCCCCTGTGATCCGGAACCGGCAGTTTTTCAATAGCTATAAGATGATTGTCTATCAGCCACTGAACAAATATGCGAGATAAGTGAGACCAGTTGTCCACTTTTTTTCCTCTTATATCTTGTTCATCAGAATAAAACCTGTTGGGCTTATCATGTTTTCCGAATGTCATACTTCTGAGATCGGCCACTGTACATTTTTTCATTTTGACACCTCCTCAGACCCGCTTCTTGTCAGATACTGCTGAAGGCTCCAATCTAACTCTCGCCAACGTAAATTTGTCGGGTCAATATTGACTTCTAAAAAATCCTTACTCCATGAACATTTTATAATTTGCTTATCAATATCCTTCATTGGTATTTCGATAATTATGTTTTCAGAAGGGTTTGTGAAACAGACTATTGCGATTTTGGTTGTCTCTCTGAGAGTGTTTAAGGAGCTTTCACTGAGCCTGTACCATAAATTAATGGTTCCTGACTTGTTGAAATTTTGAAAATAGATAAGGTGCTTTTCAGATTCAAACATCGTGCGAAATGGTGCTTTCGTACGGAATTTTTCGCCGTATCGGTCTTGCAGGTAAGAACTCGCGAACACTACACTTGAAGACTGTTGGCTTTTTGAAGGATTTACGGAGGTCTTTTCTTTAGTACTCGTTTCATGCGGAGGCGAGCACTCTGTGAAAAGAAGGCGTCTCAAGACAGTGTTAGGCGTGTCTACAAATGGTTCAGCTAGTGATTTTAAATAATTGAAAATTTCGTCGTCGATTTCGATGCTGACCATAACCTTTCCTCCTGAGTAGTTATTGCTATGATCAGATCATAGTACTTAGCGAGTACTTGTCAAGTATTAATAGTGGTCATTTGTATTTTTGGGTATTTCGTCTGCCAACAAGGTATTCAGCAGAACCGCATATCACCCCAAAAATCATGTTAGCCGGAAATATGCCCAAAAAAAGCGAGAAAAGCCACTCCGGTGATCGCCTTCATGAGCCAGATTATTTTCACCTATAAATCTTCAATCCGCGCTTTGAAAGCATCATATTCCGCCTTGATAGGTTTTCTGCCCAGCACCGTTACCTTGGCGCAATAGGCGGCAATATCAGGGGCTTGTTGACAAAACTCCTCTATCTCTTTTTCCTGCTTTGCGGAAAGCTGTTTATGGTCATGAAGCTTCTCGACGAAATAGAAAAATGCCAGGCCCGGAGCTACGAAGAGAATAAGAGCGGTGTTTTCAACGAGGTCGCCATGGGCCGAACCAAAAACCACCTGAAAAACAGCAAGCAGGATGCCGCAGAGTATCAGGGCCAGGAGATACGGGATGATGCGTAGATATTTTTTCTTGATCTCTAAAACATCGTCTGGTGGGTCTTGGCTGATATTGATGTACATGTTTTCCTTGTAATCAGGTTGGGTACGCCCAGGCAAGGTGATTATTCCCGCAAAAAAAGGTAAGCGATCACAGGGCACCACATCTGCTTTGTTATCGACCTGTTCGCATACAAAAGTATAGCTCGCAGGCCTCTGTCGCGCATCTGCGGCACCCTGTGACCGCTTGTTTTGGGGCTATACCACCCTTCTGGGGCTTACCCCATGATCAGTTACAAAAAAAGTATCAGAGTCCTGGGGGGCCGCCCAATAAAGAAAACATCAGTGCCAGAATCAGGGTCTGGATGATCCAGCCGATCGCGCAAACTGCTACGGCCCGCCAGGTGGCGGTGTAATCAAGGGCCTGCCTGACCGCTATTACCATGGCTATCAGCATCCAGGCTGAAGCCACCGCGAAAACCACTGTGCCCAGCCCTGGGATAATCCCTAATACGCGAATCAGGCCAGGAGAACTCGAAAAGCCGGTGGTGCGCAACAATTGGCCGAGGTCGGCTTCGGTTTGCGGTTCAGAGAGAAATTTTGTGCCGATAAAGTAGGTGAGATAGGCCCAGATATACCAGCCGCCAAGAGCGGCGAGGGTGCCGAATAAAATCCCGCCTACCCCTATGGTGCCCATACTGCCCACCCCTGCGGCAAGGCTGGAAAGAACAACAACCCCCATGGCCTGACGTGTTGCCCCTTGGTCCGCCTCAACCTCTTCATAAAGAGGGACATTCAGTTTTGCCGCACGAAGCATCCGATCTGCAAAAGTGTTCATGTTAATTCCTCGCATTTGTTCAATATTAAGGTTGAAATGATGGGGTTAAGCCCGCCTCCGTCTTCTTCTTTTGTCCATTTTTGCACTCAGAGGGTATAAGTTTCGTTTGAGCAGACAAGCTGCTCAACTCAGCTTTGCACCCAAAGGGCATAAGTTTCGTTTGAACAGGCAAGCTGTTCAACTCAGCTTTATAAGCTATACGTCAGACAAGGGTATTAAGGCAAGGCAATCCTGATATGCTCGCAACAAAGGAAAAAGTTAACAGGATCGTGACATAAATCAACGAGTTAGCAATGAATACCCGTTGTGATCGCGGCTTTTGCGATTTCAACAATCCTTGACGTGCAGCCCCCCGACAGGGTATTCACCTGCATTCATTCGTGGATTTTACCCTTTGGAGTTTATCGCTGATGCAAGAGCAACACCATAACGCCAAGCTACCCTGGGCACCGGGAAGTCTGCCCTTGATGCTGGCCCCGATGCAGGGTCTTACCAACCGGGCTTTGCGTGGCCTGTTCATCGAACGGGTTCGGCCCGATGTGGTTTTTACCGAATTTGTCCGGGTCAAGGCGAGTATCAAAAAGAACATTACCGAGAATGACCGGCAAGAGGTGGTCAGCACGGACGGCGGGGTGCCTTTGGTAGTGCAGTTGATCGGCACCGACACCGAAGCCCTGCTGACCGCAGCCATTACCGTGCAGGAGCTGGGGGCTGAACATCTCAACATCAACCTCGGCTGTCCCTATGGCCGGATGACCAGCCAGACTGCGGGTGGCGCTCTGTTGCGCGAACCGGTAGCCCTGGCCCGAATGCTTGCCAGCCTGCGCCGGGAGATCAGGGGCAGTTTTTCCGTCAAGGTACGTTCCGGCTTTGATGACCCGGCCCAAATCTTTTCTCTGCTGGGGCTGTTTGCCGACAGCGGGATTGATTTTCTCGTGGTTCACCCACGCACCGTGAAGCAGATGTACACTGGTCCGGCAGATCACGGGGTCACCGCCGAGGTTGTCCGGCAAACCTCACTGCCGGTAATTGCCAACGGGGATATCTTCAGCGCGGCCACCGGACAACGAGTTCTGACCGAGACCGGGGCGGCCGGGCTGATGATGGGCCGAGGCGCCATTGCTGATCCTCTGCTTTTTGAACGTCTGCGAGGTCGTTATCCAAGTGAATCAGCCCCAGCCACTATGGACGCCGAACTGCGAGAGTATCTACAGGAATTGCTGACCCGCTACCAGACGCTGTTTTGTGGCGAGCGCCAGATCCTTTGCAAGATGAAGGAAGTGCTTTGCCATGTCCACGCTCCCGAGGTACTGTCTTTGGCGAGGCAACTCAAGCGGAGCAAAAGTCTGTCCCAGTTTATAGCTGAGTTGAGCAGCTTGCCTGCTCATGCGAAACTTATGCCCTCTGGGTGAATAGCTGAGTTGAGCAGCTTGCCTGCTCAAACGAAACTTATACCCTTTTTGTATAAAGAGTTGATATCTGACAGCTGCCAGCGCAGCTGAATACACAGGAGACATCCATGAAAGATATGAATTTAATCGCCAGACACTGGCACCATCTGCCAATTGATGAGGTGACGGAGTTGCTGGAGACAAATCGGGAGCAGGGACTTGACCGGTTCGCGGTGGAGCATCGCCTGGAATCCTTTGGCCCTAATACGATCACCGCCCAGAAAGGTCAGGGGCCTCTGATCCGGTTTCTGCTCCAGTTCCACCAGCCCCTGATCTATATCCTGATCGCTTCCGGCCTGATCACCGCTTTCTTGCAGGAGTGGGTGGATTCAGGGGTTATCTTCGGGGTAGTGTTGGTCAATGCCGTTATCGGTTACCTTCAGGAAGCCAAGGCGGTCAATGCCCTGGCTGCCCTGGCCCGGACCATGACCACCGAGGCCACAATCTTGCGCCAGGGGGAGAAGCGGCGCATCCCGGCCACGGAACTGGTGGTCGGCGACATCGTTTTCCTGCAAAGCGGCGACAAGGTTCCCGCTGACTTGCGGCTTTTTCAGGTGCGAGATCTCCAGGTGGCCGAAGCGGCGCTCACTGGCGAATCGGCGCCCGTTGCCAAAGATCACGGGGTGCATGGCCATGAAACAGTCCTGGCCGATCGGCGGAACATGGCCTATGCCTCGACTCTGGTTACCTATGGACAAGGCCGCGGCATTGTTACGGCCACCGGAGATGCAACCGAAGTGGGGCGCATCTCCCAGCTGATTTCGGCGGCCGAGGCACTGGCCACTCCGCTCACCCGCAAGATCAGCGAGTTCAGCAATGTGTTACTCTATATAATCCTGAGCCTGGCTGGGATGACCATTGTGGTTGGGCTCCTCCGGGGCCAGACCTTTGTCGATATGTTCATGGCGGCGGTGGCCCTGGCGGTTGGTGCCATTCCAGAAGGGTTGCCAGCCGCGGTTACCATCACCCTGGCCATCGGCGTCTCGCGCATGGCTAAAAAAAGGGCCATTATCCGCAAGCTGCCAGCGGTGGAGACCCTGGGTTCCACCACAGTGATTTGCACCGATAAAACCGGCACCCTTACTGAAAATCAGATGACTGTGCAAGAGATCATGGTCGGAGGCATGTCGTATGCAGTGACCGGCACTGGATACAACCCCACGCAGGGCAGGATTGAGGCGTTGGAAGCTGCTTCCGCCAGCACCTCTCCGGCGCTGTTGGAATGTCTGCGGGCCGGGCTTTTATGCAATGACAGCCAGCTGGTGGAAGAAGAGGAAGGAGTCTGGCAGGTGCATGGCGATCCCACCGAGGGGGCTCTGCTGACCTCGGCCCGCAAGGGCGGCCTCGGCCCAGAAACCTTCAGCGCAAGCCCCCGTCTGGACACGGTGCCCTTTGAATCGGAACACCAGTATATGGCTTCTCTGCATGAGACTGGACCTGGGGCTGTGACCAGGCAGGTCTATCTCAAGGGAGCGGTGGAAGCGGTACTGGCCAGATGCATAAGCCAGCTTGATGCGTTGGGCAATCTGGTTCCCCTGCATGCTGGCGAAATACAGGCCGCGGTGGAGACCATGGCTGCCAAGGGTATGCGGGTGCTGGCCATGGCTGGCAAGGAGATGGATCCAGCAATATCAGAAATCCAGCATACTGATTTGAACACCGGGTTAGTCTTTTACGGCTTGCAGGGAATGATCGATCCGCCACGGCCGGAAGCGGTAGCCGCAGTCAAGATCTGCCAGGCAGCGGGGATTCGGGTTAAGATGATCACCGGCGATCATCCGGTGACCGCCGCAGCCATTGCCAGGCAGGTCGGGCTCTACAATTTGGACCCCTCTCAGGTTGGGGCGGTACCGGTGCTTACCGGCGCGGAACTGGCAAAACTCTCAGACAGCGAATTCATCGACCGGGCCGAAGATACCGTGGTTTTTGCCAGGGCGACTCCGGAACAGAAGCTCCGACTGGTGGAGGCCCTCCAGGCCAGGGGTCAGGTGGTTGCCATGACCGGCGACGGGGTCAATGACGCCCCGGCCCTGAAGCGGGCGGATATCGGGGTGGCCATGGGCATTACTGGCACCGAGGTGGCCAAGGAGGCGGCGGATATGGTTCTCACCGATGACAACTTCAGCTCCATTGAAGCGGCGGTGGAAGAGGGCCGGGGCGTGTTCGACAATTTGGTCAAGTTTATTACCTGGACCCTGCCCACCAATCTTGGCGAAGGTCTGGTTATTCTTACTGCGATTTTTCTCGGGGTTACCCTGCCCATTCTACCGGTGCAGATCCTCTGGATCAACATGACCACTGCCGGGTTTCTTGGTCTGGCCCTCGCCTTTGAACCAAAGGAGCCGGGCATCATGTTGCGGCCCCCCAGGAAGCCGAATGCTCCGATTCTCAGCCCCAGCATGATCTTCCGGATTACCCTGGTGAGTTTTCTGATGCTGGGGGCGGCCTTCGGGCTCTTTGCCTGGGAACTCTCCTGTGGCGCCACCCTTGCTGAAGCGCGTACCGCTGCGGTCAATGCCTTTGTCATGGTCGAGCTCTTCTATCTTTTCAATTGCCGCTCCATGGATAAATCCGTTTTTCAGCTCGGCTTTTTCTCCAATCTCTGGGTGCTTGGCGGCGTGGTGACCATGACCTTGGTGCAAATCGCTTATACCTATCTGCCAGTGATGAACCGGCTCTTCCAGAGCGCCCCCATTGATTTGACAGTCTGGGGCCGGACAGCGGCGGCAGGGCTGGCGGTTTTCGTGATTATAGAGATCGAAAAGAATTTGTGGTGCAAGAAGGTCAAGAACGGAGCTTGAAGGTTATGCCTCATCTTTTTGCAATTCCAACAATTTCAGATACAACTCCCTCCCCACCCAGGCATCGGTGGCAGCGTATTGAATCTGTACCGGATCCAGAACATCCCTGGCCCAGTTCGAGGTCTGTGCCCCCTTGGCGATGCGAAAACCGAGCATTACCGCGGCAAGCCCTCGCAGGCCGTGGTTTTTTATCTCGGCCTGCTTGGCGAGGTTGCCAAGATCGACAAAGCCTGCCGGTTTGAACCGAGCCAAATGGTGTAGTTCTTTAAGGTCGTATGCCAGGGAAACCCCAACCTTGACCACCTTGGGGTCGGCCAGGATTTCGCATAGGGGCTCGGGCAGGCCGAGATGTTTTAACTGCAAGAGAAAGACCTCTTTTTCCCCGGCAAGTTGCAGGAGCGAAGGCAGATAGCTTTCTCCCTTATGATAGGCGGGGCGGGTTTCCGTATCAAAGCCGAGGATGGTTTCATCAGCCAGGGCGCGGACAGCCTGACCCAACTCCGCAGTCGTGCGGATCACGTGAGTCGGCCCCTCCCACCTTCGTACAGGACAGGTGTTGATTTCTTCCTTGGTCATTCGCTGGGCAAAGCCAGGACGAGTATCGTTCGTGTGCATGGCATCTATATACGGGAACCAATGCCGGTTTGGGAAGGATTTTCAGGAGCCGCGTGAAATATTGACATCTGCTTCTCCTTTACGGCTCCTGATGCCGTCTTGGCAGGATGCGATGTCCAACATTTTGCTCAAGGCGAATTATTTCCAGGTCTATATTCATACGCTCTTCAACGCAAATCAGGCGTTAGGCTGTAAGGGTTGCGCCCATATTTTCCTTGACTTCATTTTTGAAACAGCCATAAGCTTTTGCAAGCAACTTGGTGGATCGTTATAGTTTACTCTACCGAAACAGGACTGCAAACATCAGGGAGAAAAAAATGCAACCATGTGATTTTGTTTTATTTGGAGCCCATGGCGATCTGGCCACCCATAAGCTGGTGCCTTCGCTCTACCAGCTGGACAAGGCCGGTCTCCTTGAACCAGGTCTGCGGATTGTCGGGGTGGCGCGCCGGGAGATGACCCCCGAGGCGTATATCGATCTGGCCAGGGACAGTCTGGCCTCCTTCATGAAAGAGGCGGTGGATGACACAGTCTGGGAGCGGTTTTCCGAGCGGCTGTACTATGTGCAGCTTGATCTTGCCAGCCACGACCAGTACAGCAAGCTCTGCGAGGTTATTGATCCGACCCGGCGGGTAATGGTTAACTACTGCGCTGTACCGCCCTCCATCTATGGCGATATCTGCAAGGGCCTGGCTCAGGCCGGGCTGATTACGGAACAGACCCGCGTGGTGCTGGAAAAGCCCCTGGGCACCGATCTTGCCTCCTCAAAGGTCATCAACGATGCAGTGGCGGAATTCTTCAAGGAAGGGCAGGTCTACCGGATCGATCATTACCTAGGCAAAGAAACAGTGCTCAATCTGGTGGCGCTTCGTTTCGCCAATTCTATCTTCACCACTAACTGGGACAACACCACCATCGACCATGTGCAGATCACCGTGGCCGAAGAGGTGGGCATCGAAGGCCGCTTGGGATATTTCGACAAGTCTGGCCAGCTCCGCGATATGGTGCAGAATCACCTGTTGCAAATCCTCACCCTGGTGGCCATGGAGCCGCCGGTAACTCTGGGCAGCGAAAGTATCCGCAATGAAAAGCTTAAAGTCCTCAAGGCCCTGCGCCCCATAACCCGTGACAATGTCGAGGAAAAAACCGTCCGGGGCCAGTACAGTGCCGGTTTTCTCAAAGGCGGGCCGGTGCCGGGCTACCACGAGGAGGAGGCTGGCAACCCCCAGAGTTTTACGGAGACCTTTGTTGCCCTCCGAGTAGATATCGACAACTGGCGCTGGGCCGGGGTGCCTTTCTATCTGCGCACCGGCAAACGCATGACCAGGAAGCTTTCCGAGGTGGTGATCTATTTTAAAAGGCTGCCGCACAATATCTTCCGGGAAAGCTACAAGAACCTGCCTTCCAACAAGCTGATCATCCGCCTCCAGCCCGACGAGGGGGTGGAGGTCGAGATGCTGAACAAGGTTCCTGGCATTGGCTCAGGGGTCAAGTTGCAACGAACCACTCTTGATTTGAGTTTTTCCAAGGCCTTTCAGGAGGAACATGTTGCCGATGCCTACGAACGGTTACTGCTGGCCGCCCTGGAGGGAAGCCAGTCTCTTTTTATCCGCCGGGATGAGGTGGAACAGGCCTGGACCTGGGTGGATTCCATTCAGGATGCCTGGCGCACCAGCAACGACGCGCCCATGTCTTACCCGGCAGGCACTTGGGGGCCGGTGGCCTCGGTGGCTCTTATGGCCCGCGATGGCAGAGCCTGGGATGAGTAAACGCCCAGCAGCACCACATCTGCTTTGTTATCGGCCTGCTCGTGTACAACAGCACACTTTTCGCAGACCTCTGCCGCGCATCTGCGGCGCTGCTGAACGTTTATATCAATGAGATTGAGTCCGTTTTTAGTGAACGATTACAATGAATAATGGAGTGGATTATGCCGGAATTCAGAAAGTTCAAGGATTCCGTTACCCTGGTAGCGGCCCTGGCCGGGCAGGTTGCCGATCTACTGCGGGCTGGAATCAGGGAGCGGGGCCGAGCCAGTCTGGTGGTGTCCGGGGGTTCCACTCCGATCCCGGTTTTTGTGGCTCTTGCGGAGTTAAAACTTGACTGGAACCAGGTGACTGTCGCCTTGGCGGATGAACGTTGGGTGAGCCCGGCAACCGCGGACAGCAATGAACATCTGGTGCGTCAGCATCTTTTGCAAAACCAGGCGGCAACAGCCTGTTTCGTAGGCCTTAAGACCGAGACGCTTACGGCAGTCCAGGGCGAAAAAGAGTGCGAAAATCGGCTGGCACAACTGCCGAGGCCTTTTGATGTGCTGATCCTGGGCCTGGGCAACGACGGCCATACCGCCTCGTTATTTCCGCAGGCCTCGCGGCTTGGTGAGGCCCTGGCCTTGGATTCCGGCCGGCTTTGTCTTGCACTTACCCCGCCAGCCGCGCCGCATGAACGAATGACCCTTACCCTGCCTGCCCTGCTGCAAAGCCGCCAGATTATCCTGCATCTTGCCGGGCCAGGCAAGCGCGCGGTGTACGAAAGAGCGCTGGCCAACGGGCCTGTTATAGAAATGCCCATCCGGGCGGTGTTAAACCAGACAACCTCGCCGGTTACGGTTTTCTGGGCCCCCTGAACAAGGAGCAGTCATGAATAATATTGTCGAAAAAGTCACCGAGCGGATCATCAAGCGTAGCTTGGCCCATCGTGAAAGCTATCTGCTGCATATGGAGAAGGCCAGGGTGAGCGGACCATTTCGGCACCGGCAGCCCAGCAGCAATCTGGCCCATGTCCTGGCAGTGTGCCAAGGCGGGGAATGCCAGGCCCTGCGCGGCGGAGAGGCGCCCAATATCGGGATCATCACCTCGTACAACGACATGCTTTCAGCCCATCACACCTACGAACACTACCCTGCCATGATCAAGAAGGCCGTGGCCGCGGCAGGCGGCACGGCCCAGGTGGCCGCCGGAGTTCCTGCCATGTGTGACGGGGTAACGCAGGGCGAACCGGGCATGGATCTTAGCCTGATCAGTAGGGATGTTATCGCCATGTCAACGGTGATCGGACTGTCTCATAACGTATTTGACGGGGCCCTGCTTCTAGGGATCTGCGACAAGATCATGCCGGGCCTGCTGATGGGGGCCTTGCAATTTGGGCACCTGCCCATGATCCTGGTACCGGGCGGGCCCATGCGCTCGGGGCTCTCCAACCGGGAAAAGGCTCAAGCCAGGGAGCAATTCGCCCAGGGCAAAATCAGCAAGGAGGAGATGCTGGCGGTGGAATGCGCCTCCTACCACGGGGCCGGAACCTGCACCTTTTACGGCACGGCCAACAGCAATCAGTTGATCGCCGAGATCATGGGCCTGCACCTGCCCGGCGCCTCCTTTGTCAACCCGGATGATCCCTTGCGCGAGGCCCTTACCAATGCCGCTTCGGCCAGGGTGTGCGAGATGACCCATCTGGGGGGAAACTATACCCCCCTGGGCCAGGTAATCAGCGAAAGGTCAGTGGTCAACGGCATTGTCGGCTTGCTGGCCACCGGCGGCTCCACCAACCAGACCATGCATCTGGTGTCCATTGCCAGGGCTGCCGGGATCAGAATCAATTGGGACGATTTTTCCGAGCTTTCCGAGGTGGTGCCTTTCCTGGTGCGGATCTACCCCAACGGCCCCGGCGACATCAACAGCTTCCAGGAGGCGGGCGGCATGGCCGTGCTGATTAGCGAGCTGCTGGCAGGGGGCTTTCTCCACAACGAGGTAATGACCGTGGCCGGGCCGGGGCTTGCACGCTACACCCAAAGCCCCACCCTGGTGACTGGCAAGGCTCAATGGGCCGCAGGGCCGGGGTCTTCGCTTGCGCCTGAGGTTATCGCCTCAGTGACCCAGCCGTTTTCCCCCACCGGCGGGCTCAAGGTTCTGTCCGGCAATCTTGGCCGGGCGGTGATCAAGGTCTCGGCTCTGGCGGACGGGGCGGCAACCAAAATCGAGGCTCCTGCTTTAGTGTTCCACACCCAGACTGCCTTGGAAGAGGCCTTTCAGGCAGGCAAGCTGGATCGGGATCATGTGGCGGTCATCCGCTTTCAGGGGCCGCAGTCTACCGGCATGCCCGAACTGCACAAACTGATCACCCCGCTGGCCGTGATCATGGGCCGGGGCTATCAAGTAGCCATGGTCACCGACGGCAGGCTCTCCGGAGCATCCGGCAAGGTGCCTGCCGCCATTCATGTGACCCCGGAGGCCTTGTGCGGCGGGCTGCTGGCCAAGGTGCAGGACGGGGATCTGATTAGGATCGATGTGGGTTCCGGGAGTCTGGAGCTATTGGTAGACAAAACTGAGCTTGCCAAAAGGGAGTATGCCGAGGCCGAGCTTGGCGAACAGCGGTACGGTGTGGGCAGGCAGATATTTGCCGCTTTGCGCAGCGATCTGCTGGGGGCCGAGGAAGGGGCGAGTTCGCTGTTTACCTATGTTCGGGAGAAATGTAAGGTGAACTTTGTGGGGGATGCGTAGGGGATTACGGATGTTGGGAGTGTTAAGAGTTTAATTGCGGTGAGGGAAGACTGTGGTCACTGCTTTTTTGGTGTTTGATTAAAAAATAAGGAATGGCAATGCTTGAAGTTGTTCTTAAGATACTTGGCCTTGTTTCACTCGTGTTTACTATTACGTTGACTTGGGTCAAAATTCCATCATTTTTTAAAAATTCGATATCCAATCTGAAAACTGAGCTTGAAATCCTAAAACTTCTTGACGCTAAACATGTTAACTATAAAGATGTTAAAGAATCTGTCGAGTCAAAAATTAACAGCCTTTATGGACAGGATGAATTTGACTTTGGACATATCCTGACTGCGGGGAGTAGCGTATTGATTGCTCTTGGCTTCGGCTTTGGTTTCGGGTTTTGGACATACAATTTGATTTTAAGCCGTTCTTGGTGGGCTATAATTACAGGATTTCATACATTGATTGTCCCTTTCTTTGTGTTGGCTTCCATAGGTGAACGGCCAAGCTCTAAACAAGAAAAAAGAGGGACTAATTAGGAATAATTAGGGACATTCCCCTGGTTTCCTGTTTTCTCAGAAGGGAGCAGAAGATGGGCATCGAAGTCATCCGAAGTTTTCTTTTATGGTGTACGTTTATCAACTACGGAATATTGCTGGTGTGGTTTCTGGTCTTCGTGTTCGCGCATGATTGGATTCAGCGTATCCATGGCAAATGGTTTCATCTGTCCCGTGAGCAGTTCGATACCGTTCACTACGCCGGGATGAGCATCTTCAAAATAGGAATCATTTTGTTCAATCTGGTGCCTTTTGTCGTTCTCTCTATTCTCGGCTGAGGGGAGCATCATGGGGAGGTACTTAAGCCTTCCATGTCCACACCCAGACAAGGCCGCGCTTCGGTATCGGGTAAAAGGATGCCCGTAACTTTCTCACCGAATTGAAGGTGAAACCATGCACGGAATGACATACAAAGGCTACGCCGATTGTGTCGAGTTTGACGCCGAAAACCACATTTTTGTCGGCCATATCATCGGTATCCGGGATATTGTCGGCTTCCATGGAAAAACGGCTCACGAATTGGAAAACTATTTCCGGGAAGCGGTCAACGGCTATCTGTCCTCCTGTGAAGCGCTTGGCCAGCGGCCAAACAAGCCCTACTCCGGCAAGCTCCTTATCCGCGTCAGCGCCGAAATAATCCACGCGTCTGTTGCCGCCTCCGCGGAAGCAGCCGGGAAAAGCCTGAGCCAATGGGCTGCCGAAACGCTGAGCAAAGCCGCTCACGCTTGATTTATGTTCCTGTTTAGCCTGTTCTTTATCACCAAAGAGGCCCAATGTAGATATTATAGAGGTGGTGGTCCTGATTTTTTTCTGGTCGGATATCCATCATCGTGTTAGCATATGCCAAGACCTATACAAAGTATTGGGAGGACGTTATGCAGACAGAAAGACATGTGCGACTTTTTAAAAACGGCCGGAATCAGGCGATACGCATTCCGCGGGAGTACGAGCTACCGGGCAATGAAGCGGTGATCCGCCGGGAAGGAAACAGACTGATCATTGAAGCAGTACAGCGTCCTTCCCTGCTGGCAACCCTTGCCGGCTGGGAATCCCTGTCCGAGGAATTTCCCGATATGGACGAAACGTTGATGCCCCTTGATGACATTGAGCTGTGACATGAGTGGGTTTGTTTATCTGCTGGACACCAATATCATCTCCGACCTGATCCGTAACCCTGCCGGCATCGTGGCACAACGGATTGCCGAAAAAGGAGAGAGCGCTGTCTGCACCAGCATCGTTGTTGCCTGCGAGTTGCGCTTTGGTGCCCGTAAGAAGGGCTCAGCGCTTCTTGCCGATAGAGTGGAGGAGATCCTTTCCGTCATCGAAGTTTTAGCACTTGATGCAGATGCTAATCGTTTTTACGCGGAGATTCGCACGGCACTGGAAGCGAAAGGTACGCCAGTCGGCCCAAATGATCTGCTCATTGCCGCTCAGACCATGGCCCTTGGCTTGACCATGGTCACCGCCAACAGCGCTGAGTTTTTAAGAATCCCTGGTTTGCCGGTCGAAAACTGGCTGGGCGGGTGAGACTCCAGTATCAGTTTAATTACGGGGGCATAGATGACACTGACAAGAAACTGGAAGATGGAAGCTGCCGAAATTTTTGCCCAAGGCCCGGTAGTGCCGGTCATGGTGATCAAGGATCTCGCCCACGCGGTGCCCTTGGCCCGTGCTCTGGTGGCAGGAGGGATCAGGGTGCTGGAGATTACCCTGCGGACCCCGGTGGCGGTTGCGGCCATCCGGGAGATTGCCCGGGCGGTGCCGGAGGCGGTGGTGGGGGCCGGGACGGTGACCACTGCCGAGGATCTGGATGCGGTCAGCGAGGCCGGGGCGGTTTTTGCCATCAGCCCAGGGCTTACCCCGGAGCTGCTGGATGCCGCCAACCAGGGGGAGATTGCTCTGATCCCTGGGATTGCCACGATCTCCGAGCTGATGATCGGCCTGCGCCGGGGGTACAGCCATTTCAAGTTCTTTCCGGCAGAGGCGGCAGGCGGCATCCCCATGCTTAAGGCCATTGCCGGGCCGTTTCCCAAGGTGGTTTTCTGCCCGACCGGCGGGATTAGCCTGGAAAATTACCGCAATTATCTGGCGTTGGGGAATGTGGCTTGCGTGGGTGGCTCCTGGGTGGCGCCGCCTGAGGCGGTGGCCCAAGGGGATTGGGCTCGCATTACCCAATTGGCTCGCGAGGCTGTTGAGGTGGCAGGAAAATAGCGTTTCTCCCTCTCAGTCTCTTCTGTTCATTTCTTTGCTTGCCCAAAGAAACGAACCAAAGAAAGGGCCCCCTGTGTCTCTTGTCCCGCCGGAGGCGGGATGCCCGGCGCTCCTCGATGCTGCCGGGGCTTTGCAAACTCGCTTCGCTCAAACAGTGCAAATCCCTTTTCGGCAGCCTCTCCGGTGCTCGGCTGCGTGCCAATGGGATTTTGCCTGCTACTGCTACAGACTCAACGACACCTCTCCATTACTGAGCGATTCCCGCAGTTCCATCACCTCCGCACTCTCCAGATAATCATCAAAAGGCATCCGTTTATCAATAATCCCGCCGGGCAGAATCTCGATGATCCGGTTGGCGGTGGAGGCCACCATCTGATGATCGTGGGAGGCGAAAAGGATCACCTCCGGAAAAGCGATCAGCCCGTTGTTCAAGGCGGTGATCGATTCCAGATCCAGATGGTTGGTGGGCTCATCCAAAATCAGGGCGTTGGCCCCGGTGAGCATCATCCGGGACAACATGCAGCGCACCCGCTCGCCGCCTGAGAGCACGCTGGTCTTTTTCAGGGCTTCTTCCCCGGAAAACAACATCTTGCCCAAAAAGCCCCGGGAAAAGTTTTCTCCCTCGCTGGGCGGAGTGTACTGGCCCAGCCACTCCACCAGGGTCATCTCCTTATCGAAAAAGGTGCTGTTTTCCTTGGGGAAGTAAGAGGTGGACATGGTGATCCCCCAGCGGAAGCTGCCGCGATCCGGGGTCAGGCCTTCGGTAAGGATCTCAAAAAGAGTGGTCTTGGGTACGGAGTTGGCGCCGATGAAGGCAATCTTGTCACCCTTATGAACCGTGAGGCTGAAGTCGTTTATAACCGTGACCCCGTCGAGTTCTTTGCCTAAGCCAGTAACCTCCAGAATGATGTCGCCGCAGGGCCGTTCGGGTTTGAAGACCACGAAGGGATATTTGCGCGACGAGGAGGGCATGTCTTCGATAGTGAGCTTGTCCAGCAGTTTTTTGCGCGAGGTGGCCTGCTTGGCCTTGGAGGCGTTGGAGGAAAAGCGCTGGATGAAGTCGGTTAGCTCCTTGGCTTTGGCCGAGGTTTTCTTGTTTTCATCCTGCTTTTGTTTAACGAAAAGCTGGCTGGCCTGGTACCAGAAATCGTAGTTGCCCACGTAGACCCTGATCTCGCCAAAGTCGATGTCGGCGATATGGGTGCAGGCCTGATTTAAGAAATGCCGGTCATGGGAGACAATGATCACCGTATTCTGGAAGCGGAAGAGAAAATCCTCCAGCCAGGCGATGGACTTGAGGTCCAGATGGTTGGTGGGCTCATCCAGCAGCAATACGTCCGGGTTGCCAAACAGGGCCTGGGCCAGCAGCACCCGCACCTTGTCGCCGCCCTCCAGCTCCTTCATCTTTTTTTCGCGAAACTCCTCGGGGATGCCGAGACCCTTGAGCAGGACAGCCGCCTCTGATTCCACCTCGTAGCCGTTCATCTCGGCGAACTCCGCCTCGATGTCCCCGGCCCTGATCCCGTCCGCCTCGCTAAGCTCCGCCTTAGCGTAGAGCGCCTCCCGCTCGTGCATCAGTTCGTAGAGCTTTTTGTGACCCATGACCACGGTATTGAACACGGTTTCTTCGTCAAAGGCGAAATGATCCTGGCGCAGCATCGCAATCCGTTCCCTGGGCCCAACCACGATCTCACCCTTATCTGCCTCTTTTTCCCCGGCCAGGATTTTCAGGAAGGTGGATTTGCCGGAGCCGTTGGCACCAATGAGCCCGTAACAGTTGCCAGGGGCAAACTTGATGTTGACGTCCTTGAAGATGATCCTTTTCCCGTAGGAGAGGGCGATATTGACTGCGGTGATCATGGGCTTTTCCTTTTCTTTGCTGCAAAAAGCATGGCGTGTTTGCGGCGGTCTTAGAGGAGATGAAGGTACACTGGCTTGGGTAAGCCGCTCTATATACTGCAAGTTATTACAAATGACAATGGTGGATGCAGGTAACGATACGTTTATGGGTGTTTTTTTGGGAAAGTGAAGATGCGCCACCGGTTCTGCAATTGATGATATTTACGCCAGGGATAAGCCGGAGGGCTTAACCCTGTGAGTTCCCTGATCAGTCAGGTTCAAGCCTGTTAGTTGATTCCCCTTGACATGGCCGGAGGATTTTTTGTACTATTTCGCCATTATCCGGTCAGGAGCAGGTGTTTGTTCCCCCGGAATCTCTCGACAGGCTTGCTCCCTGTTCCCTTCTGCCGACATACGGACCCAGCGCAGTGACTATCTTGTCCCCCTCCATGCAGAAATGGTCTTTTCCCGCAGCTCTGTTGCTGCTTGCCGCCACCATCGGCGGACTCGGTTTTTACATCTTTTGCACGTACCAGGCTTTCTTTAATTCCGATGCCGCCATCGCCAACATCCTGGCGGAAGACATCGTCCGCACCGGCAGCCTTTTTCCCAAAGACTGGTGGTATGTTAATGGCGATCTCTGGGTGTTTTACAAGCATCTTCTCCTGCTCCCCTGGGTGTTGGTCGGGGAAAACGGTTTTTTCGCCCATGGCGTTTCCGTTTCCCTGTCGATTGTTGCTACCATGACCTTGCTTGTCCTGGTCTTAAGGTCGCTTGGGCTTTCTGGAACGGCGGCGGTCATGGGTTGTGTCATTATCGGACTTGGCTATTCCCCCCTGTATCTGCGCGAGGTGTACGGCGAAGCCGCATACACCTGGTATTTTGCCTTTATGCTCGCTTTTTTTCTCCTGCTTAAAAAGTCCGGGCAAGCGGTGACTGGCAGGTTCGCCAGAACGATTCTGCTTGCCATCTTTCTTGGCCTGCTTTTTCTGGTGACCATGGAGAATCCGGTGCGTTTTCTGGTGTACTATGTCGCCCCCTTTATCGGTTCCCTGATGGCTTTTTTGTATCTGGAACAAGAAGTTGTGGCAGATGCCGGAAAATGCGGTTGGCGGGAGTTGCTTCTTCCTCATCTGCCCTTAGCCTTAGCCAGTTGTGGGGTAATCCTGTTGGGGGCTCTTTCCCACCATCTGGTTTTTGTCGGGTTGCATAACGCCGCCGGAGCCAACCACGCCGTTTTGGTCGCCATGCAGAAGCTCCCTGAACATGTGGCCCATTCTTTCCTTGGACTGATGAATTTTATCGGCGCCGAATGGGGTGAGGAGGTGGAGATGACCTCCCTTACCGGGATAACAGCGTTGCTGAAACTGGCGCTTTATCCTCTGGTGCTGGTTCTGCCCGCCTGTTATGGTCGGCGCAATTTTCATCTTCTCAACCGGTGGCAGAGATTTTTCCTGTTGCTTTCCTATCTCGGCTTTGCCCTGATCTTTTTCATTTATTCAATCAGCAACCTGCATGACAACGCCTGGGCGGCCCGCAACAATATCCGCTATATCATCCCTTTTCTGATGATGGTTCTGCTTTGTCCGGTGCTGATCTGGCGCTTTTTCCCCTGGCCAGTCAAGGCGGCTCTTTTTCTGGCTCTTTTAGTTGCTTTCGCCAGCTCCTGGAAAAATATTTCGCCTCCGGACTGGCGAGACAAGGCAGGGGAGAAAATGAAAGTCGTTACTGTCTTGAAGGAGCGCGGGCTGAGCAATGGCTATGCCCCCTACTGGGAATCACATATTTATACGGTGTTCAGCAAGGGCGAGGTGCGCATCCGTCCTCTGGATATAGATTGCCGTGGGGTTGACCTTTGCCTGTGGCTTACCAGCGACAGTTGGCACGAAAAGGGCTATACTACAGGCAGAGTTTTCGTGCTGGTTCCCAAAGAAAGGCTGGCAGACTGGGCCAAGGGGATGAATAATTTTTCTCTCGCCCCTGCGGTGGAGGAATTTACCCTTGGCAATTATCAGGTTATGGTCTTTGCCGAAAACCCGCTGCCCGGACTTGCCGGGAGAAACAAGACCTGCGAATAAGGAAAATTACATGCCCAGCCCTGTAAAAATCAGCGTGGTTTCCCCGGTTTATGGATGCAGGGAGTGTCTGGGAGAACTCTGTAAAAGATTGACCGCAACGATTTCACCCATCACTGACGACTTTGAAATCATTCTGGTCAACGACGCCTGTCCCCAGGGCTCCTGGGAGCATATCCAGGCGCTGGCCCGGCAGGACAACAGGATCAAGGGCCTCAATCTCTCTCGCAATTTCGGCCAGCACTACGCCATTACCGCCGGGCTTGACCATGCCAGGGGCGACTGGGTGGTGGTGATGGACTGCGACCTGCAAGACAAGCCCGAAGAGATTGCCAAGCTCTATGCCAAGGCCATTGAGGGTTATGATATTGTTTTCGGACAGAGGATTGAGCGGCAGGACAGCTTCTTCAAGAAGCTCGCTTCCCGGCTGTTTTACCGGGTCCTGGAGTATTTTACCGACACGGAGCATGATAAGACCATTGCCAACTTCGGCATCTTTTCCCGGCAGGTGATCGAAACGGTTAACCTCTACCGGGAGCAGAACCGCTCTTTCCCCCTGTTCGTCAAGATTGCCGGGTTCAAGCGCACCAAGATTCCGGTGCAGCACGATGACCGCCTGTACGGCAAGTCCTCCTACAACCTGACCAAGTTGATCAATCTGGCCATCGACTCCATTGTGGCCCACTCCAACAAACCGCTGCGGCTCTTCATCCAGATGGGATTTTTTATTGCCCTGGGCAGCCTGCTGTATGCCTGCTGGCTGTTTTTGAGCTATTTTCTCTACGGCGACATTGCCGAGGGCTGGACCAGCATGATGGTTTCGATGTTTTTCATGTTCGGCCTGCTCTTTGGCATTCTGGGGATTCTGGGCCTGTATATCGGCAAGATCTTTGACGAGGTTAAAGGTCGGCCGCTGTACATCATCCGGGAAGCCGTTAATTTTCCATGCGGTTGGCTGTCGGCAAGCAACCGTTTTGGGGCGGGGGATACTTGCCCCTCATTCTCGGCTGACATCCTGTCAGCCTCCGAGGCGTCTGCGGCCCGGTCCGTCCATGGACCGGGCGACGCAGCCGATACCGGGGAAAGCCTCCCCCGCCCCAAAACTCACTCCGATGGCTGAAGAATCAATGAAAAAGATCGCCATTCTCCAGTCCAACTATATTCCCTGGAAAGGGTATTTCGACCTCATCCACAGCGTCGACGAGTTCGTGCTTTACGATGACATGCAGTACACCAAGAACGACTGGCGCAACCGCAACAAGATCAAGACCCGAAACGGCCTGGAGTGGATCACCATCCCGGTGCGGCAGGAGACCCTGGCCCAGACGATTCGGGAAACCAAGGTGGCCAATCCGCTCTGGCACAAGCAGCACTGGAAGATGCTCGCCCAGAACTACGCCAGAGCTGCACATTTCAAGGAATACAAGGATATTTTCGAGGAGCTGTATCTGGGCGCCACCGAGAGCTGGCTCAGCGAGATAAACCGCAAATTCCTGCTGGCCATCAATGCGTTGCTTGGCATCAAGACTACCATCCGCTGCTCCAGTGAATTTACTCTGGCAGAGGGCAAGAGCGAGCGGCTTTTGGAATTATGCCGAACCTTGGGCGCGACCACCTACCTGAGCGGGCCTGCGGCGAGCGACTATCTCGACGTGGCGCTTTTCGCGGAAGCGGGGATCGGGGTAGAATGGATGGATTACAGCGGTTACCCTGAATACACTCAGCTTTTTCCACCCTTTGCCCACGGGGTGAGTATTGTGGATCTTATCTTCAACGAGGGCAATAATGCCATTAACTTCATGAAACGGTTAGGATGATGATTCACTTCAACAAGCCCCCGCACACCGGCAACGAAGAGCAGTACGTTTTGGCGGCGATGAAGAGCCCGCAGATCTCCGGCGACGGCGAGTTCGGCAAACGATGCCAGCGCTGGTTTGAAGAGCAGCTCGTCTGCCGCAAAGCCTTGCTTACCCCATCCTGCACCCATGCCCTGGAGATGGCCGCGATTCTTATCGGCATTGAGCCCGGCGATGAAGTGATCATGCCCAGCTTTACCTTTGTCAGCACCGCCAACGCCTTTGCCCTGCGCGGGGCCCGCATTGTTTTTGTGGATATTCGCCCGGACACCATGAATATTGATGAGACCAGGATCGAGACGGCGATCACCCCGCAGACCAAGGCCATTGTCCCGGTGCATTATGCCGGAGTAGGCTGCGAAATGGAGGTGATCATGGCCATGGCTGAAAAGTACGGCCTTTTTGTGATCGAAGACGCGGCCCAGGGCATGATGAGCCGCTACAAGGGCAGACCGTTGGGAACCATCGGCCATCTCGGCGCTTACAGCTTCCATGAAACCAAGAACTATACCAGCGGCGGCGAGGGCGGCCTGCTGATCATCAATGATGGCCGTTTTACCGAGCGGGCCGAGATTATCCGCGAAAAAGGGACCAACCGCAGTCAGTTCTTTCGCGGGATGGTGGACAAATACAGCTGGGTGGATATTGGCAGCAGCTATCTGCCCTCCGAACTCCAGGCCGCCTACCTCTGGGGGCAGCTGGAGATGGCTGAGGCGATCAATACCGACCGGCTGGCAAGCTGGCGGGCTTACCTTGATAAACTTGGCCCTCTGGCCGCTGCTGGGATCATCGAGCTTCCGGTTGTTACGGAAACCTGTCTCCATAATGCGCATATGTTCTATCTCAAGGTCAAGGATCTCAAGGAACGCACCTCGCTTCTTGCTTATTTCAGACAGGATGCAATCGGGGCGGTGTTTCACTATGTGCCTCTGCACAGCGCTCCGGCTGGCCTTAAATACGGGCGTTTTTCCGGCAGGGATATCTACACCACCAGCCAGAGCGAGCGGCTTATCCGTCTGCCCCTTTATTATGGGATTACCGGGGAAGAGATCAATACGGTATGTGAGAAGATCAGGGAATGGAGCGGGAGGGACTGATGGCGCATCTTTATATCTTCGGCACTATCCTGTTCACCGTTTACGGCCAGATGATTATCAAATGGCGGGTGCCGTTTCATGGAAATCTGCCGGCAGAGACGATCCCCAAGCTGATCTTCCTTCTCAAGCTGTTTTTTGATCCCTTCATCATGAGCGGTTTTATTGCCGCTTTTCTCGCCTCGCTTTGCTGGATGGCCGCCATGACCGCCTTTGAGCTCAGCTATGCCTATCCCTTCATGGGACTCACCTTTGTCCTGGTTTTTCTGGCTTCTGTGTTTTTGCTGGGAGAACAGGTGACGAACTACAAGATTCTGGGACTGGCGCTTATTGTTCTGGGTATTTTTGTCACCAGCAGAGGCTGATCAGCCAACCCTATTGCAGAGTCGAATCCCGTTTGTAGATATCAGGTCTGAACTGAACCGTGCCGTCATGATCAACCCAGGCAGTCATGTAAACGATATGCACAGCAATGGGCGACGGGATGGTCATCTGCTGGGTCTTTTCGCTGTCGAGCGCCCTATTCAGGTTATCCATGGAATTTAAGCGGCTGCCTTGCAGGAGGTAAGCGGCCAGCTCCAAAGGCTTTGCCAGGCGGATACAACCGGAGCTGAAGGTGCGGGAATCTTTCTGAAACAGCTCGCGGGCCGGGGTGTCGTGCAGGTAGACATCATAGGGATTGGGGAAGAGAAACTTCACTCGGCCAAGGGCATTGGCTGGGCCGGGCTCCTGCCGCAGCCGGTAAGGGAAGCGAGTTGGGGAAAGCCTGCTCCAGTCAATGCTGGCCGGATCAAGTTCGGTGCTGGCTTTCCAGCCTTGCAATACCCGAAGATGCAATCTGTCCAGATACCCAGGATCTTTTTTGATCTTCGGCAGAAGATCCTGGGTAGCAATGCTGTGTGGCACCTCCCAGCTGGGATTGAGGACCAGGGAAGAGATGCGCCCATTGAACACCGGGGTTTGCCGGTAGGTTTTACCGACAATCACCGGCATGGAGAGCCGGAGTTTGCCGTCCTCAAACAGCTTGAGAGTGAAATCGGCGATATTTACCAGGATATGACGGTCTTCCAGCAGAAGCGGCAATGGCTGGCAGCGGGTAAGGCTGGCCGCAAGTTGCCGGATGCGTTCGTTGATGGGCACGTTGAGTTCGCTTAAAGTTCTGGCCCCGACAGCTCCATCGGGGGTAAGACCATGCCGGGCCTGAAATCTTTGCACCGCCTCTTCAAGAGCCTCGTCAAATAGATCGCCCTGTCCGGCAGCGGCAACCAGGTCGGCACTGGCGATAAGGCGTTGTCTCAGGAAAGGAATCCGTTCATGCCGGTCTCCCGCGTGCAGGGTGAGGCCGGACGGAACCTGGGGCCAGCCTCCCTTTGCGGCAAGTTGCCGATACTGGGACAGGGATTTTTCCAGGGCGGGCAGGACGCAGAGATCGCCCGGGGCAGGCGTGACTTCAGATAATGCTATGGCGGGACATTGAAGCAGAATAAAAAAAAGGGCATAGCAGACAAGATGGGGAAGATGCAGGACACTATAGGCAGATGATTTTTTCGGCCAGATTACCAAGCGCGGAAGGCCCCTGAATCAAGATGCACAAAATCTTCACCTGGATAATAACCAACCCCGCCAAGGCGCAAGGAAAGGGCGGTGCGCTGGAGCGTGGACAGGGCCGTACCAGGGATGCGGATGTCAAGGGCGCGACCTGTTAAGTGCAGACTGTTTTTCGCCACCTTATGACCCAGGCTGAGGAGATGGTCGTTGTATCTGGGTGAACGATAACCAGAGATGATATGAATCTCGTTGGCGTTCCCCAGTTGGGTGGTTACCAGAGCGAGAAAATCCAGGGTTTGGAGATCAATGGGATGCTGCTCGTTGGTATTGTGGCAGCGCAGCAGCCAGTTCAGTTCCTTGATGGCTTGAGCATTGTACTGGCCATCAGGATCGCGATAGCTGGTGTTGATTTTTTCGCCGGTATGGGTGTTGTACAGGTTCAGCCGGCCTGACGGCTGTCCTGCCGGAGAAAAACTGGCCCGTGCCATGCCGGGCTGGAGCAAAGCCAGGGTGGTCAGTAACGAGGCTTTAAGAAAAGAACGTCTGCTGGAAAGAAGGGACATGGAAAGATTATCCTGATGATTTGTAGAAAGACGGTCAACTATTG
>Ga0208863_1000126_pt1 | contig 95602 bp, 93 predicted proteins | sample RifOxyD3_FD_184040 | JGI IMG/M metagenome (GOLD analysis project Ga0208863, IMG submission 184040) | Soil microbial communities from Rifle, Colorado - Rifle Oxygen_injection D3 (SPAdes) | ecosystem: Environmental > Terrestrial > Deep subsurface > Rock core/Sediment | place: Rifle, Colorado...
AAATGTTATACCGCTGCGAAGATCCAAGAACGCACAAATCTCGCAACTTTGGGGTGGGTCTGAATTATCGAAGATGGTGGGTCTGCTCTATACCGGTGGTGACATACAGCCAATCTCCCGTCATCCACACGTCGTCATCATCAGAGACACTCATATCTATTCCTACGTTGATATCTACCGGATCCTCCCAACCGGTAGATGTTTTTTCCCGGATTTTAAACAAACTTCCTGCTTTTTCTATAATATAATCTTCGTTAAAGATTATTGCCGGCCCGCTTAGTGTAAGCGCGTGTGCTAGCGTATGGCTTGTCGGGTCCCATTTATAGTAATTTTTCCCATCAAATGTCAGCCGATCACCAAACAAACATTGCTTTTTGGTCATCCATTTCATTGATCTATGAGATAATGGTATATATGGTTTATATGGTTTATTCGGGTCTGTGGTACCAAGATCATCAATATTGAATATTTTCGCTCCTTTAGCATCAAGTTCAGAATAAATCACTACACCTTGTTCATAATCCATATTGTATGGACAAGCATTTTCTGGATCAACACTAAATGGTATAGCCTCATCAAATAAAGAACCCTTTAGATAGCCAAGTCCGGGGTATGGCGCAAGAGGGTTCCCACAATCGCTTGAAAAATCTTTTCCAGTCAATGGATCGGCCGAAACATTACTCTTAGGAAACAACACCACACTTAAATAATCATCGCCTATAGCATGAGTAAACACCTTTGGCGAAACTGGCAATGAAAAATAATGAAACTGGCCAGCAGTCACATATTTGGCAATTTTCTTGCTTTCAGCAGTGGTCGTTGCTGATGTCTGAAACCTTGGATCAAGCGTTTTATCCAACAGATCATTAGGATATCTTTTATTATAATCTGGATAAGTTATCCCATCAGATGAGAAATATTGAATATCATCTTTATAGTCTTTGTAATCTTTATAGGTAATCTCCTTAACAAACCCTTTCTGCGTCCTGTGCTTTTTCATCGTTCCGAGAAGCCATAGCTTATCCTTGCTCCTATCAACATTGTATTCGTATTCCTCGCCGCGATTGATCTGATTACCATATTTGTCATGACTAATGATGCTTTTAAGCAACCTCTCGTCCCAATCTCCTATTAAAGTTTTCGACCAAAAATCGAACCATATACTACGAACAATATCTGCGTTTACGTACTGATTTATCCTGTCCAAATGAAACGCGTTGGTCTTTACAAATTTCGTGAATACCGTGGAGTACTCCCCGGGCGTTTTTTGACCATATATTAATTCAATCTTATCGCCGCGAGTATTTTCAATATATTGCAAATCCGTGGCAGCCCGGTATGACGGGCTTCCCACATCGTGAGGGCTATACGTAAACGTCAGCCGGGAGGTCCCAGTAACATCTTCAATGGTCTTTAAATACCACGTATCATAAAAATAGTTCGCCTGGTTTGTAAGACAGACCTTATCACCCTCAAACAGCAAATTGGAGGCTGCATCTGTCGAGGTCGATGTTTTTCCAAATGTATAAACAGTCCCATCCGTATAAGTCAGTTTCCAACTCACGATTATTTTATTAGATGCAACTGTTTTTTCAACTCTGACATAGGGATTCTTCTTCAGATAATACTTTTCATCGTCGCTCGTTACCAACTCATCATAACTTCCGTTTATCATAACATCTATTTTGTCGTCTTTGTATGTTACCGTTGAGCGATGATTTGTCCTGATGAAAGATTCGGTCAACTTCCAACCCAGGCCAAGATAACCAGACGAATGGTATTGCGGTGTAGTCACTGCGGCCGCACGCACATTACTGTTGTAGCTTGCGCTCAGGGAATACCCGATATTACCGTCTTTTATCTCAGCAAGGGGGACTGAAAAGGCATAATCTCCACTTGGATTTGCCTCGGGCGAAACATCACCATTAGCAGCAAGCCCTTCACTCTCTCCATAGGGACGAAACGGATATGTATTTGCCTGCGGTGAGAATATCAGGCAGCAAAGACTCAGAATCATGACTTTTAATAGTCGAGTAGAGCGCATAGCAAACTCCCTTGTATTTTATATTCTCGAGAAAACGCTACAAATCCCCATCACAGACTAGAACTTGACTGGCCACCTTGATAGGTGCAGAGTTCGGTTCTGGAGTGGTGGCTAACCTTTCCCCTGACTGGATTTTCACCAGCTGGTCGATATAGATTTCGCTCGGCGTACTCATAAGGATCTCTATCTTATATTTGACCCTGCAAATTCCAAATCTATCCAAAATATTTTGATTTTTTTATTATTTTCTTAAAATTTATTCGATTAAAATAATAAATTGAAAAAATAACCACCAAACCATTCTTTACCTGAATTGAGGTAAAAAATGACAGAATGATTTAAAATATTGGTTTATTTTACGTTTTTTAGAAAATTTAAAACTGTTCAGGCTTGATGCATGGTAAAACGAGACTTGTTTTATGGCTTCAACCTGCTCGATTCCGACCAATTGAACATTGGCGTTATGGCCTTCATCATATAGTGCGGCGAACCGAATCCCGCATGCGTGGCAATTTCATCATGGGTCATGTCCGCATCAAGCTGCCCCAGGGCAAGGGCCTTGAAAGCCCTGCACGCCCTGTTATGGTCTTGCGGATTAAACTTACCCAGGGCCTCATTAATCCTCTCCCGATCCCTCCAATGGATGCCGGTCATGTCGAATTCATTTATCTGCGGTTTATAATATTCGCCCCCTGCCTTGATTTTCCTGGCCTGCACTATCCTCAACCCCTCTTTTATTACATCCATAAGCTTGTCCAGATAACCGAAATCTTTCAGAACCACAATATCAGCGCACGCCCCTGCCCGTGCCGCGGTTTCCATGCTGTGGCCTGTAATGGCGATAAAATACGACATGGGCGAATGCTCTCTGAACTCTTTGATAAAGGTATCGCCCGCGATATGGGGCATTTTTATATCGCAGATATAAATATCGATAAAATACTTCAAAGCTATCTGAAAGGCCTCTTTGGGCTGGTTGCACACAACACAGGCGACATTTTTCAATTTGTGCTGCAAACAAACCATTTCCGCGAAGCGATTGACCTCGTCCTCGGTATCGTCCACAAAGAGCACGCTTGGGAAATTGCCGTATTTATCGGATTTTTGACTGAAACAGATTCGGGAAGAAGACACTTCGGCAGACTCCCTGTGAAAGATGAATGTGTAACAGGTCTTGTTGCTTAAACCGCAATTTATACGCTTAATATAAATAGGAAATTAATTCATTACCAATTGAAAATGCAACAAGTTCAGTAAAGAAATAATGATTCTAGTGCATTGTACTAAATGTTTTTCCCTTCCTGGTCATTTCGCATTTCCCAGCAGTTTTTCGTTCTCCTGCTTCAATTGCGTAACCTCCTGCTCAAGCTGCCTGATCCTTTCAGCAGCCTGCTGATTCAGTTGCACAAGTTTCTCGATATTATCCATGTGCGAAGCGGTGTACTGCTCGTCAGTGTGGATCATCCTTACCTGGGCTTTCTTTGCCAGTTCTACAACCGTGCCAGCATGGTCGATCAGGTCGTCACTGTCTTCTGTCATTTTCATCCTCCTGAATAGTGGATGTTACAGCTTTCTTCTTGTTCTGGAAAGGTCGTATAATTCATCCCTTCCGCCTTCCACGCAGCAATTGCCATTATCATCGCATCCATAATATCAGAACCTTTCACTGTTGATTTAAGATATTGCTCCCGTATTTTTTTAAAGGAACCCACAAGCGGCGGAATTTGTTCGCTGATTATTCTCAATCGCTGAATCCAGCCATCATGTGAATGCTTGGACTGAATGGTTTCATCTTCAGCAAAGGCCTTGAAACACACTTCCGGATGCGATTCCTTGAGAAGGTCTGGATGCCTGTTCAAGAATTCATCCACTTCCCTGATCTTAAACCGGATGGCAAGGGACTGCTTGGACAATCCCTTTCCCCGGACTTGGCGATTGATCTCATTCGCCCTCTTATCATCGTCAGCATATACAGCCTCTTTGCAAGGCACGGGAAAGACCGATGAACCACGCGGTTTGATGAATTTCCGGGCTTTGATGTCGCACAGACGTTCCTCTTTGCCTTCTGGAAAGCCGATGGGGATATCGATGAGGCAGCGGCTGCCAAGAAAAGAACCATATAACCTCCCCAGACAAGTTTTGTATATTTCAATCAGCCATGTCAAGAAAACAGCTCTTTTTTCTCATAAAAATAGCGGCCACCGCGTTGCTTTTCATGTTTTTGTATCATAATAAAAACCTCACAGTGCAAAACATGAAAGCAATCTGGACCTCCGCGGACAAACACATGCTCGCCATCTCCTTTGTCCTTGGCTTGGCGTTTCTGGCGGGGAATGCGGTTCGATGGCATTATTTCGTGGTCACCGGCGGCGTGGTCAGTACCCCTCTCGCCTCAACCCTCTCTTTTCTGGGAGGTTCGCTCCTCAGCTTCATTACGCCGGGAAGAGCGGGTGAATTCGGCAGGGGCATTTTCTATCAGAGCGGCTCAATGGGTACCGTGGCCCTTGTCACCCTGGCAGAGAAGGTGTATATGACCTTCTTTATCCTCGCCTTTGGGACAATTGGCGCATTCCTGGGCCAGAAAAAACTGGAAACAGGCCTCTTCCTCCCCTACCCCCTGATTCTTGTTGGCCTGACAGTACTCAGCGGTCTGTTTCTCTATGTTATTATCAAAGGAAATAAACTGCGCATCCGGTCGCTTTTCAACGCCTTTCCCACTAACGACATGGACCGGTTTTTTCTCCTTACCCTCACAAACATTGTCTATGTTATTGGAATTTTCCAGATCTGGTTCATCGTGCTCGCTTTCTTTAAGATAAAGCTGATCACGGCCTTTATCACGCTTTCGGTCACACTCATTGTGCTTACTTTCATCCCTATTACAATAGGCAATATGGGAATACGCGAGGCGTGCTTCATTTATGTTCTCGGTGCTTTGGAAAACGTGCCTGAAACCATTGCCTTTAGCGCTGGAATCCTGGTCTTTGTCCAGAATATCCTGATCCCCGCGATACTCGGCATCCCGGTTTTTTTGAAGCGGTAGGAAAAATGCCGCTATCTGAAGGTCCAAATCTCCAATACTGGAACAACGCGTATCGATCAACCTCTTCCATGGATAATTCCTTCCGGTTCATCGCTACCTGCAATACCTTATGGTCATTGTTTGCGAACACTCTGCTGCACTCAATGCATAAACGGGTGTTTTTGTCCCTCCTGGCACATATAGAATCCAACGCTGGCATGGCTTTGGATGTGGGTTGCGGCGGAGGCCGATGGGTCAAAATCGTTCACGAGCACGGGTATAGGGCTTTTGGGATCGATCCATCCCTTCCCGCCATTTCCAGCATCCGCCAGGGGAAAGAAGGCTTCTTTGTCAGTGCTTCAGGCGCTGCGCTTCCGTTTAAAAACACTGTTTTCTCCCTGGTCAGCATTGTCACTGTTCTGCAGCACCTGCCATACGAGACACAGGAAAGAGTTGTTTCAGAAATAGCGCGTGTTATCAGACCGGGTGCGTTTGGTATTGTCATGGAGCACTCTCTTGCTTCAGGAAAACGATCAGCTGATGTTTCATGGGAGGGTGTCTATCCACGGGCTATAGATGAATGGTCCAGCCTGCTTCAGAATGCAGGATTTACCATTGTTTTGATAAGAAAATTTCAATACCATCCATGCAGCAGCTTCGCGCAGAAATTTCTGGATAGATTTGAACGCTTCTATAATTCAAAGCGTTCAAAAAAGCCCTCTTCCGTACCACAGTCACAATCCAACATTCCCTCATGCACAGCACCTGAAAGTGACAAACCGTCAGCCCGCCTGAAAATATACCGGTGGCTCAAAATGCGCTGCATCGATCTTTGTATTATACCTGATTGGGTCCTTGATCGGATCATAGGGAACACCCGGGGAACTCATAGCGCAATGTTGATCAGGAAGAATTGATGTGGGAAAAGACGGCAAAGACTTTTTAATTACTTCATTTTCTGAAAGCTATCATGGTCGTGTTAGGGGTAACGGGGGCCTGCTGCCGCGTCTCCGACAGCAGACCCCGTTTGGAGGTTACCCTATTTTTTATTATCCAATGGCCACTGGCCCCATCTCGCCCGTACGGATGCGATAGCACTGTGAAAGGTCGACGACAAAGATCTTCCCGTCCCCTATCTTTCCCGTGCGCGCGCTGTTCATGATGGCCTGTATGGTCGATTCAAGATAATTATCATTGACCGCTATCTCGAGTCTGACTTTCTTGAGCAGATTGCCGGCTTCCTTGACGCCACGATACACTTCCGTATCGCCCTTCTGCCTGCCGCAGCCAAGCACATTGGTGACGGTCTTGAGATACACTTGCTTGTCATCGAGTGCTTTCATGACCTCGTCCAGCTTGTGCGATTGGATGATCGCGATGACCAGCTTCATGGTTTCCTCCTCAATCAATAAGAGTATAGGCGCTTTCCTGGTGCTGGGTATGGTCCAGACCCATGACCTCTTCTTCGTCCTTTACGCGTAGTCCAAGGACCGCATCTACGGCCTTGAGGATAACGAATGACAACAGTGCCGCATAAGCGATTGCGACAAACACGCCGAAAAGCTGGGTGTTTAAAAATGACGGATTGCTGAAAAAGAGCCCGTTGTTGCCTGCGGGATTTATCGCCTTCTGGGCAAAAAGACCAGTGGCGATTACACCGAGTATGCCACCAATACCGTGCACGCCAAAAGCATCCAGGCTGTCGTCGTATTCGAAGCGCTGTTTAACAAGGACCACGGCCATATAGCAGCACCCGCCGGCAAGAACACCAATGACAACGGCAAAAAGTGGTGCCACAAATCCAGCCGCTGGAGTAATTGTGGCGAGTCCGGCAACCGCTCCTGTTGCGCCGCCAAGGGCCGTTGGTTTGCCGATTACCCGCCATTCAATGGCCATCCAGACAAGGGCTGCGGCCGCGGCGGCCGTGTTTGTGACAATAAAAGCCGAAACCGCCACTTCATTTGCCGCAAGTGCACTGCCCGCGTTAAAACCAAACCAGCCAAACCAGAGCAGCGATGCACCCAGCAGCGCATAGGTCATGTTGTGCGGAGGAATACCGTGGCCAGGATAGCCCTTTCTTCTGCCAAGAACAAGCGCGCACACAAGGGCTGAAATGCCCGAGGTCGCGTGCACCACGATGCCGCCGGCGAAATCAAGCACTCCCCGCTCCTTCAGCCATCCGCCGCTGCCCCATACCCAATGGCAAACCGGGTCGTAGACCAGGGTTGTCCACAACAGGCAGAAGACAACGCACGAGGAAAATTTCATGCGTTCGGCAAATGCGCCCGTGATGAGGGCCGGTGTTATCACCGCGAACATCATTTGGTAGACCATGAAAAGCTGGTGGGGAATAGTGGCCGCATAATCGGGATTGGGCGCCATGCCCACCCCGTGCAGCCCAAACCAGGAAAGGTTTCCCACAAAATGCCCCACATCAGGGCCAAAGGCAAGACTGTATCCGCCGAATATCCACTGCAGGCTGACAAGGCAGAGCATAACAAAAGACTGCATCATGGTCGAAAGCACATTTTTTCTCCTGACCAGCCCTCCGTAGAAAAAAGCAAGACCAGGCGTGGTCATAAGCATGACCAAAGCGGTTGCCAAGAGAATGAAAACTACGTCTGTATAGTTAACAGCCTGCATCATATATATCTCTTACAAAAGGAAAAGCATCTCACGGTATTTTGGCAAGGGCCACAGGGAATCGTCGACCATGAGTTCGAGTATGTCCGCGTGTTCGCGGACCTTGGACATGATCGGAATCACCTTGTTGCACAATGACTCGGCCTTAGTCTGCTCGTTTTCAAGCGCACGCACCGCATCCAGCTCGGTCTCAAGTTTTTCGACCTCTTTCTTGATTCCTGCTATGCCCACAATCAATTTGTTCACTAGATCTGTCTGCTCTTCAAGGGCCTTTGCATTGACGCCTTTGAGGGCCGCAAGCTTTGCCAGACCATCGGCGAACGAACCAGCATAGGTAATCGCCGTGGGAATAATCGTATTCAACGCCATTTCGCGCACCAACTGGGCCTCGATATCGACTGTTTTTACATAAGCCTCGGTATGGATATGGTACCGCGAATGAAGTTCAGCTTCTGTGAAAACTTTGTATTTGGTGAAAAGGTCTATGGAATCTTTGCCCACAATGTGCTTAAGCGCCGCGGGTGTATTCCGGTCGTTGTACAATCCCCGTTTGTCCGCTTCCTTGTGCCAGTCGCTTGAGTAGTTATCGCCGTTGAAAATCACGGGCCGCACCTCAGTAATGGTTTCTCGCAATATGGAGAGCACCGCTTTTTTAAGGTCGCTGCCCTCGCGCATTTTGGCCTCAATCCTGTTTGCCAGGGTATCGAGCGATTCGGCCACCATCACGTTGATCACCAGATTGGGCGTGGAACACGAGGCGGAACTGCCCACGGCCCTGAATTCGAACTTATTACCGGTAAAGGCAAAGGGCGAAGTACGGTTCCGGTCAGTGGTGTCCTTGGCAATTTTAGGAAGATTCTCGAGTCCCAGGTCAATGACCGATGATTTGCTCTTGGAAACCGATGTGTCGTTTTCTATGGTATCGAGGACGTCCATGATACCAGTGCCCAGAAAGACGGACATAATGGCCGGGGGCGCTTCATTGGCGCCCAAACGGTGGTCGTTCCCTGCGGATGCGACAGAGGCGCGCAAGATATGGCCATAGCGCTTCAAAGCCCTGACCACAGCGAGAAGGCATACCAAGAACTGGAGATTTTCGTGAGGAGTCTGGCTTGGTTCGAGCAGGTTGTTGCCGAATTCATCGACCATGGACCAGTTGTTATGTTTGCCTGAACCGTTAATACCTGCAAAGGGTTTTTCGTGCAGAAGCAGCACTAGTCCATGTTTTGTGGCCACTTTGCGCATCACTTCCATGGCAATCTGATTGTGGTCCGAGGCAATGCTCGAATCCTCGAAAATAGGCGCGATCTCAAACTGGTTTGGCGCCACTTCGTTGTGACGTGTTTTCACCGGAATACCCAGCCGTATTAACTCGTCCTCAACTTCCATCATGTAGCTGAGGACCCGCTCCTTAATTGACCCGAAATAATGGTCTTCAAGCTGTTGCCCCTTGGGCGGCCGCGCGCCAAAAAGCGTGCGTCCGGTCAGCACAAGGTCGGGCCTCAGATTGTAGAGCGAACGGTCGATAAGAAAATATTCCTGTTCAGCCCCCAATGTGGTCTTGACTCGCTTTGATTTGTTTCCAAACAGGCCAAGCACCCGGATCGCGGCTTTTTCAATTATTTTACCAGACCGGAGCAGCGGCGCTTTCTTGTCCAGGCTTTCGCCGGAATAGGAAATAAACACCGAAGGAATACAGAGCGTTGTTCCATTGGGGGATTCAATAATAAAAGACGGGGTACCCGGGTCCCAGATGGTATACCCGCGCGCTTCAAAGGTCGCGCGAAGCCCGCCCGAAGGAAAACTGGAAGCATCGGGTTCACCCTGGGCAAGTTCGCGGCCCGAGAACCGCTCAATCACTTTATCTTTGTCAATATGCCGGATAAACGCGTCGTGCTTTTCAGCTGTAAGCTCGGTCATTGGCTGGAACCAATGGGAAAAATGGGTCGCGCCTTTGCTGAGCGCCCACTCTTTGATGCCATGGGCAACAGAGTCGGCAAGATCAGGATCGAGAGATTCGCCCGTATCAATGGTTGCACGGAGTTTATCGTATGCTTGCTTGGGAAGATACTTGCGCATCATCTCATCGTTAAAGGTATTAACCCCGTATTTTTCTGAAAATGGGCCTTTATTTTCAATTGTCTTAAGCGCTTTGCGCTCTGCCAAGCCAACTACCGCTTTTAGTCTCGGATTCTCCATGTCCTCTCCTTGAATTAAAGTAACCTCCAAAAATGATTGAACAGTGGTCTATTGCAAAAGACGAACCAAATACACAAGTCCATGATTTTTAAATGAGAATGAAAAAAATAGAAGATTAAGGACGATACAATACTACATTTTTGTATTTATTTTATAATTAATTAATACTTTTTTGTATTTTTACTGAATTTTTGTTCTGAATTTCTTATATTCAATCTCGTGCATAGAACATTTATATCCAAGTATTCTTTCAGTTGTAGCAAGCATTTTCGCTGCCAGGGCCTTATTTCCCCGAGAACTCTTCAGTGCTTCCATAATAAGTTCTTTCTCGTAAGCTTCAACCGCTTCTTTTAATGGACGACTCTCCTTGGTACCCGAGAATTCAGCTGTCTGAAGCGCTGGATTGAGGTGGTATCCGTGGATCACTTCATCAGATGAAAGCAGCACAGCCCTCTCCATACAATTTTGTAATTCTCTTATGTTTCCCGGCCAATGGTAGCTAATCAACATATCAATGGCTGGCGTTGAAATCCTTTTGATCGATTTGTTGTATTTCTTACAATTGTCTCCAATAAAATATTCAGCCAATGGAATAATATCTGTCTGCCGTTCCCGTAAGGGCGGGAGATATATAGGGAAAATATTCAGCCGATAATATAAATCTTCCCTGAATTCACCATTCTTCACCATATCTTCAAGGTTTTTATGGGTTGCGGCAACAACACGTACATTGATCGGCGTTGTTTTGACTGATCCCAAACGTTCAATTTCTCTCTCCTGAAGCACCCGGAGCAGGCGTACCTGTGTGGAAGGTGGAATATCGCCGATCTCATCGAGGAAAATGGTGCCGCCACTGGCCAGTTCAAACCTGCCGGGTTTTGCGGTCCCAGCTCCGGTAAAGGCGCCCTTCTCGTACCCGAACAATTCGCTCTCAATAAGGCTTTCGGGAAGAGCGGCCAGGTTAACCTTGATAAATGGCTTGTCAGCCCTCACACCATTGTAGTGGATGATATTGGCGACCAGTTCCTTGCCAGTGCCGCTCTCACCCCGGATAATGACAGTTGTTTCCGTGTCTATGATCTGCCGTATGGCATCGTAGACTTCCTTTGCAGTACCCTTGAAGCCGGTTATGTCCTCAAGATCGTATTTTTGTTTCTTTTCCAGCAAATCTTGATCAATCATACAATTTTGTAACCTGTTTTGTTTTCATTAAAATACATAAATATTCCCAGCATGGCCACGAAAATAGTATTTTATGATTTTAAATTAACTTAAAACACATAAGACAAGGGCCATGCAGACACAAAAAATGTTACGCACTCATACCTGCGGAGAACTAACCGCAACTCACAACAGTCAATCTGCCACTCTTGCCGGATGGGTTCATACCCGGCGCGACCATGGCGGGGTCCATTTCATTCACATCAGGGACCGCTTTGGCATGACCCAGGTTGTTTTTGAACCTTCGCACGATCAAACCGCCTATGAGCTGGCCGACAACCTCAGACGCGAATGGGTCATCCAGATAACGGGCATTGTGCGCATGCGCAGCAGCGACCAGGTAAACCAGAAATTGTCCACAGGTGAAATTGAACTTGTCGCCCATTCACTTAAAATATTGAACAAAAGCGATGTTCCACCTTTTACCCTTGATGAGTGGAGCGAACCCACTGAAAGCGTCAGGTTCAAATACCGGTACCTGGACCTGCGCAGGGCCGAGATGCAGAGAAACTTCCAGATACGGCACAAAGCAGCGCAGGCAGCGCGCGCGCATCTGAGCGAAGAAGGTTTTCTGGAAATTGAGACCCCCATGCTGGTGCGCTCAACGCCCGAAGGAGCGCGTGACTTCCTGGTTCCCAGCCGTCTGAACCCAGGAACCTGCTATTCCCTGCCCCAAAGCCCCCAGCTCTATAAACAACTGCTCATGGTTTCTGGCATGGACCGGTATTTCCAGATAGCGCGCTGCATGCGCGACGAAGACCTGCGCAGCGACCGTCAGCCCGAATTCACTCAGATCGATATTGAGGCCAGCTTTATCACCGAGGAATTCATTTATGGTCTTGTCGAACGCCTCATGCAGAGGATTTTCAGGGACGCAATTGGCTTCGAAATAGCCGCTCCCTTTGCCCGGCTTACCTTTGCGCACGCCATGGAAAAATACGGCTGTGACAAACCAGACCTGCGCTATGGCCTTGAGCTTGCCGATGTCACTGATATTGTCAAAGAAAGTGATTTTACGGTCTTCAAGTCGGTTGTCGCAAAAGGCGGCATGGTCAAATGCATTAATCCCGAAGGAACGCTCACCAAAGGCGATCTCGAGACCTATATTGAATTCGCCAAGCAAAACGGCGCCCAGGGCATGGCCTGGATGAAAGTTACTGAAGCGGGACTCGAATCAAACATCGTGAAATATTTCAGTCCCGACATCCAGAAACGCCTGATAGAACGTACGGGCGCAAAGCCGGGTTCAACCCTCATGTACATAGCGGACAGGCCAAAGGTGGTCAATGAGGTGCTTTCACGCCTGCGCGCTGACCTGGCCCGCAAGCTCAACCTCATAAATACCAAGGTTTTCTCATTCGCATGGGTCACGGATTTCCCGCTCTTCGAATACGACGAGAAAGAAAAACGCATTGGCGCTGCTCATCATATTTTCACCATGCCCAAAGCTGAGCATATTGACCTGCTTGAAACTGATCCGCTCAAGGTGCTTGCCCAGTGTTACGACCTGGTATTAAACGGTATCGAAATTGCATCAGGTTCAATCAGGATCCACGATCCTGAAATCCAGAAACGGGTCATGAAAGTCATTGGCGTGACCGCTGAGCAGGCGGAAAAACGGTTTGGGTTCCTACTCGAGGCTTTTAGATACGGCGCGCCTCCCCACGGCGGCATTGCCCCGGGTTTTGACCGGATTGTCGCGCTCATGAGCGGGTACAACGATATCCGCGAAGTCATCGCCTTTCCCAAAACAGCGTCAGGTACGTCGTTGCTCGATGGCTGTCCCACGCCCGCGGAGGCGGAACAGCTGCGCGAACTGCACATGAAATTTGTCGTCCAATAGCATACGCGATATTCAAGTACCATCGAGGATTTTCTCTTGCCAGCGGTGTAGGGATAGCGATTTGAAACAAATGCGCTACGTACATAAAATACCTGAATCCACGGTCCTGATTCCCTTTTGCATATTTTTAGCCTTTGGCATACTATTGTCCCGTGACTATGGGATATCGTTCGATGAGCCGCAGAGCCGGCAAGTCGGATTAATCAGTTTCAATTATATATTTCATCACGATCAAAGTTTGCTGCATTTCTATGACAGAGACTATGGTACGGGCTTTGAATTGCCTCTGGTTATGCTGGAAAAAGTCTTTCATGTCAGGGACAGCCGCGGCATATATTTACTCAGGCATTGCTCCACATTCCTTCTATTCTTTTTCAGCACCATCTTTTTCTATTTCATCTGCAGATATACCTTCCAAAGCTGGCGGCTGGCAATCCTCGGATGGACCTTCCTGGTATTCAGCCCACGGATATTCGCGCATTCGTTTTATAACTCAAAAGATATTGCGTGCCTTGCCTTATTCATCATGGCCTTCTGGAGCATGATCCTCTACCTGGAGAAAGAAAACCTGCGCACCGCAATCTTTCACGCGTTCTTTTGCGCCGTGCTTGTAGACACACGTTTATCCGGGGTACTAATCCCCGTTCTGACCTTCTTTGGCATCAGCGCTAATGTATTTCTTTCCAGAAACCAGGCGAAATCCGCGAAGCGTTCAGTGTTATTTTTTTGTATCTATGGCGGGGTACTTTCTCTTCTTATTTACATATTCTGGCCATATTTATGGGAAGCGCCCCTCCGCAATTTCTACCGGGCGTTCGTCAACATGGCCCATTTCCGATGGGATGGCACCATGCTCTACCTCGGAACATATGTGAACAGTTCAAAGCTTCCCTGGCATTATATTCCGGTATGGATGAGCATCACGATCCCAATTGCCTATCTAGTCTTATTTATTCCAGGTTGCATTTCACTGCTCCGCTCCTTTACTCGTGCCAAAATGGCGCCAAAAAAGGTCATAATCGATGGCGCACTATTCATCTGGCTGATCGCTCCAATCGCGGCGGCAATCCTTCTCCGCTCAACGCTATACGATGAGTGGCGTCATCTCTTTTTCGTGTACCCTGCATTCATTCTCATCTCTCTCAAAGGGGTCGGTCTTTTGATCTCTTTTGCTGATAAACTTTCATACAAAAGAAAAGTTCTGACAATAATCATTCTGGTTGTATTGACAATATCGAATATGATATCCACAGTTGTTTTCATGGCTCGATATCATCCATACCAGAATATGTATTTCAACGGTTTGGCACGGGTTCTCTTCTCGCCTATGAAGACTATGTTTGAGTCCGACTACTGGGGATTGTCTTATCGCCAGGCACTGGAATACATTCTTCATACCGACCAAGGCCAACATATCAAGGTCCTGGTGACAAGCGGATCAGGCTTGTTTAACGCGTCTATTATTCCTGAAAGCGAGCGCAATCGCCTTTGCTTTGTCTCAGATACCGCAGAAGCATCTTATGCAATCAATAATTTCCGTGACCGCGAAAATAATGACGAAACACTTTTTCCAAACAAGGTCTATTCTGTCAGTGTGGCGGAAGAAACTATCATCTCAGTCTACAGGCTGCGTTAGCAAGCGATGGCTCGTTCCTGCGGCCTTAAATAGCTCTTTGTCTAGTATTTCGCCATCGATACCACTGGGGTCCCATATGGCCCAAAGATAATACTGGTCAGAAAAAGGGAATATCGCATTGGCCGTGAAACCATGGGAAACCAATGATTCAAATAGGCTTCTTTCATGGCGCAACCACGGCTCGAACCTGTCGGGATATTTTGAAATCAATACCACAATTGCCGGCTTCTTCGCAAGGACATATTCCGAGCGGCTTTCATGAAAGTGCCGGGCAATAAATGGATCGTTAAGGCCGAAGGAATCGACCGTCTGTAACCGGGAATAGTAGGGCACAGCACCGGCATCACCAATGACAAGGACCGGATCTTTTGTCCGCCATTGTATGCCGGCCAAGACCTTGCCAAGTAACACATGCGCACGCTCAAGCCCTCGCGCATATGATATATAGGTAGTGCGTTCGTGATATCCTTTTCTAAAACCGCCCAAAAACGTCGAGGCCATGAGGACGATCACCATGGCACGCGTCAGCATCTGGTAGCGGGGTGAAGTAAATGCCAGCAAACGGACAATACCAACCCCGCCTACCATGGCAAAAGCAGGCACGAGCGGATAGAAATACCGGTCTCCGTATCCCATCATGTTGTGTTGTATTGTAAGTAAATACATGCACATCCCGAACAGCGGCAACACGATTCGGACAGTCTGTTTTGGTTTATACACGATCGATAAAAGAATCAGCGCCATGGGACTGGCGCTCATATCAGAGATAAAGTCGCCGAAATAATGCAGTCCCCGAACCCCGAATCCACCGGTTTTTACATAAAAAGGCAGTGGGAAAAGCAGTCCGTAATAATAATAACGCCAGGCAAAATAAATGACGCCAGGCAAAATATAGACGAGGATGCAGCTCGTGATATATTGCGACCGGTTTTTACTTGGCACTCCATACAAAACCGTCCCTAATATAAGCGCAATGAACAGATTGGCCTCGGGCCTGGTGAGTCCCAATAATAAGCACATGAAAGGGAGGAACCATCTGTTAGGAGAGTTGTCCTTTGCGGATAGTACCAAAGCGGACACACTGGTATAAAGAAGCAACGCGAGCGCTGTTTCCATTCCTGATACTGCGTGCAGGGCACAGTATGGAAAAGATACGGAAATATGGGCGGTAACGATTGCGCCGGTTATGCGCGCCATCCCTGATGAACCGCGCTCTGCTGAATAGACTGCAAGCGAGGCGATGATAATGGCCGCCATGGTAAACAATAATCCAAGCACTTTTGATACTGTAACGACAGACATACCAGCGGCATGGGGGATTGCCATGAGACACGTCCAGAGTACCGACGAATATCCTTCGACATGTTCTGCTGTCCAGTTGAACGTAAGTCCCCAGCCCTCGGCGAGGTTCCTTGCATAGCGAAAAGTAATAAAGGAATCGTCGGTCGTATAGCACCAGACCTTGACCATAATGGCAACACATCCTGCAATTGCGCCGGCCAGCAATATCAATACCACGCAATAAAACCATCGGGGACGTCCCGTCATATGTTCAATCCTTTGGAACAGACCAGGGCTGTGGACAAAAAAAAAGCCCAGTCGTTGCATAATATATGTTTGGTATTTTACAGGGTCAACAGTTTTGATTATGCCTGATTTTATTCAATATAATATATTACCAATCATATGAATTATGCATGTCTCTGGTTCTTTCCGGCAATCGTTTTTCTCTATTACTTTTCCATCTCTCGTTCCCCGCGATATTGCCTTATGGCTGCCTCGCTTCTTATCGGCAGCTCTTTGTTCCGGAAATATTTCGGCCGTGGTCATCCAGCGTTGGTGTATACCGCGCTGTTTGTACCCATCTTGACGGCAACCGGGATCGCATTATGGCAATACACACACTATAACAATCCCGGCGATGTTGACACATCCGCCTTCACAACGGCCTTTTGGAATCTTGCCCATGGCAACCTGCATATTTCACTCTGGAACGCGAATCTGTTTAGTGATCACTCAAATTATTTAAGCATACTTTTTGTTCCCGTGTTCATTGCCGCGGGAAACACCGGCCTTATAATAACGCAGTCACTGTTGATATTGTTGACAGTAGTCGTTTTGATTAAGCCCCTCACTACCAACGACATATCAAAGGTTTTTATTGTAAGCGCCATCGTTTTTTCTCCGCCTATCTTCGCAATCCTTCTTTATGGGTTCCATGGGGATGTGCTTGGCGCCCCTTTTCTTGCCTTGGCTCTATGGGCATATAAAGAGAATAAAATCTGTGCCTTTGTTCTCCTGACTATTGCCCTTGCCTTTGCCAAGGAAGTTTTTGTGCTTGGCGCCGGCGGTCTGATAGCGCTTGCTCTTATCGAGAGAAGAAATTGGCGTTGGATACTCCTTCCATTGCTTGCGGGGTCCATTGCCATAGCCATGTATTGGTATGGCGTTCTTCCCATTCTCGCAAAAAGCGGCAACCGTGTTGCCTGGGCCATGCCAAATGGTATAGGACAATGGCTTGCCCTGATACTCCGGAAAGAAAATGCCTGGTATGTTTTCACCGTCCTTTTCCCTCTTATTCCGTTGTTTGCGGTAACATCATGGAAATACATTGTACTGCCCTTGCCCTTCATGCTTTTTTATGCCGGCTTTCCAGACCCCAGTTTCAGGGTCGTTTTCCGTCAGTATTCTTTTCCCATCGCGATAATGTGCTGGGGAACGCTTCTCCTTGGCGAAAATGAGAAACTGAAACGTTTGAGTCCCGTCTTGTTTTTAACAGTCGCTTTGGCGTACCCATCATGGAAACCCCTGGTCAACCCAACACACTATGATCGGGCTCGGGTTAAAGACATCCCTGCTGTTACTGCAATGATCTCGCACAATGCTTCGTTGCTTGTCCACGCCGCCTGCGTCAGCCAATTCGTCGATAGAAAAGAGGTGAACAACTGGATATACCGGAACAAACCAATTGATCAGTTTGAATACGCGTTGTTCGACAGCCGCTTTCTTCCCCAATGGTGGAACGATACCGGAAGCGTGCGATCAACCATCGATCTGTTACGCGAATCTCCCGCATGGGAAACAAAATATAGCGCCAATGGATTGTATCTTTTTAAGAATAAAATGATCGGTCGCTGAAGAACCGCTTGTTTAAAGTTTGCATATGAACGCCAATGTTTTTATTCTTGGTTTGACCATACTTTTGCTGCTGCCGCTTCCTTTTTCAAAACCTGAAAACGGCGATACTATCAGCGTCAAATTGCCATCGGTTTACAATGGTGATGAGCCGCATTACCTTCTCATGATGAGCAGTATAACGCACGACTTTGATTTGGATTTAAAAAACAACTATCTCGCCGTGCATAAAGGTTCCGCGCAAGCCGGAGCGCGCTTTGCGGGAAAGTCCCTTGTGCACCACACGTTCTGGTATATCAACAACAGGTATTATTCGTGGTGGGATGACCATGGAGTATGCGGGGTCGTCTGGGAGTATAACGATTCCGGCATCTTGTTACCGCGGATGAAAGATACTGTGCTGGCCCGGGAGATTGCGGAGCTTCCGGAATATGGCACACATCCGCCCGGACTGGCATTTATACTGGCGCCGGCGCTTTTTCCATTGAGAAATTCAGCGATGTTTGAGCCCATGGCCATTGTATATATCGCGGTTATCATGGTCTTGGCCATGCTTTTTTTCCGGTATCTTCTCGGTGCATATACGGGAGATACACGTCAGCGGAACATGGCGACTGCGATAGTGTTCCTCGGTTCGCCGCTCTGGTATTATGGCCGTACGTTGTTCTGCGAAGGGCCTATGGCGTTCTGCGCCATTGCGGCATATGGATTGTATATTATCGATAAAAAAACCTTTTTTCCCGGTCTGTTGATCGCCATTGGCATGCTCCTGAAACCAGTGTTTGGCATACTGGCGGTTCCGCTTTTTGTTCATATGTTCCTCTATAGGAATGTAGGCGGCAGCATCCGTTTTGTCTTGGCATTGTGCCTTGGCATTGGCGTCATCTTCTTCCTCAACCATCGGATGTGCGGATCAATAATGAACGGTTCGCAGCTTTTCATTTTGGGGAATACATTCTCCGGGGCCTGGGGGCTTCTGACAGATACCAGGCAAGGGCTCTTTTTAATCTGCCCCATGACCATTATTGCCCTCATACTGTGGCCTGCGTTTCTTCGGACATACGGGTACAAGGCCTGGCTGCCTGCTAGCGGTTTTTTGCTCTATTTTATTATCATGGCGACATGGCCCAATTGGCGCGGAGGTGATTCGTACGGTCCGCGTTTGATTGTCCCTGTCATTCCTTTCGTGCTGTTACCCCTCCTGCTATTTCTTGCACATATTCGCAGATATGCCCGGATGAAAACAGGAATAGGCATATTTGTGATCCTGATATCGATTTTCATTAATGCAAACGGAGTGATCACCTCATGGAAATTCATTTCCAGGAATCCGTTAATCGCAGCCTGCGTCAAGGCCTGCGAATGGGCTTTTTAACGTTAAGGACATGAAGAGAATGTCACAACCAAAGCAGCCTCTCATTACGGTAATCATGCTAAACTGGAATGGGAAACAATATCTTGACGATTGCCTCCACTCCATTCAAGCGCAGTCATATCCCGCCCTGCAAATTACAGTCGTGGACAACGGCTCTTCCGATGGTTCACCAGAGTATGTTAAAAATCATTTTCCTGCGGTGAATATAATCCGGAACAATAAAAACCTTGGATTCGGGGGCGGCACTAACATTGGCATAACGGGCTGTACCACAGACTTTCTGGTCATTCTGAACAACGACGCAAGCCTTCACCCTGATTGCATAAAAGAACTGTATGAAGCAATATCAAAAGACAGTATGGCCGGTTCCTGCGCCTCCCGGATAATGCTGAAATCCGAAAACGATCGGATAGACGCCGCTGGTATTGTTGTTTGTCCTGATGGTCTGGCCATCGGCAGAGGCAGAATGGAACCCACGGCAGACTATCTGGATAAAAAAGAAGTTTTTTTCGCAAGCGGCTGCTGCGCTCTTTTTCGCAAAACAATGCTCGACGATATCGGCCTCTTTGACGAGGGTTTTTTCGCCTACGCCGAAGATACTGACCTTGGTTGGCGGGCACAATCACGGGGCTGGAAAACGCTGTATATACCAACAGCCATCGTCTATCACCACCATTCGGGCAGCACAAGCGGTGTCAGCCCCATAAAGGCCTATCTTGTGGAAAGAAACCGGCTTTGCGTGGCAATAAAGAATTTTCCCCTGTCCCTGCTGGTATATGGTCTCTGGTACACCGTACGACGTTATTTCTGGCAGGCATACGGGGTCCTTTTCAGCAGAGGGCGCGCCGGAGACTTCATCAGGCAGTACACGATGTTCCACCTTGGCATAATTTTACTAAAAGCGTGGCTGTGTGCTTTTTACATGGCGCCTTTAATGATGAAAAAACGGCGCCGGATCAGGGCCGAGGCCCTGATCGGACCTGACAGGTATTGGGATATATTAAAAAGGTTCGGGATTTCAGCCCGTGCCATTGCGCTTAAATCGTGACCTTCATTGTCCGTCATTGATCAATTCAGCCAAGGCCCTGGCCATCCAGGCGTTACACCAGCGCATCAGGGAAAAATTCCAGTTCAAGAATCTGCCCTGTCGATACATGAAATCACGAGTTTTGGGCCGATACAGGTTCGCGATGCTCCAGTCCGCGATTGTATGTGCCAAAGACAGGTATTCAGGCTTATGTTTGGCCGCTTTTACAAAGCTTATAATTCCTTGTGCAGCCCCATGTACGTCGTGCGGGTATTTTTGGTTGTTCATCCATCGGGGAGCGCCATTGGATTCAAAGAGGGCCTTCCGGTAATAGTCCACTGCTTTCCAGTATATATCCAGAAACCGGTCATCCCCTGTTTCCTCAAAATACTCCAGCAACCCGTCGACAATGCCACCCGTATGATAATTGTCCACCCCATGATACTTCTCGGCCGGAAACGAATAATCCCATGAATCGAAACTGGTGCGCCGGTTTACGGTGAACGTCAGAAGCTTTACCGCGGTATCCAGCAACTCTTTCTCATGCGTGTGTTTCCATACTTTTACCAGAAACGCTCCGGCCAAAACCTGAACATTGAGCACAATATGCGACTGCGGCCCCAAGATATACCCAATGGCCCTTTCATCGCACGCATCAGCCAAGACAGGAAGGTCCTGGGTTATAAACAAAGCGCTTTCATGGGCCGCATCCAGAAACTCAAGGCGGCCAGAGACCCGATACCCATGCAGGAACGATTCTCCTGCAAAAACAGTGGTCACAAGGTTTGGAGTACCAGGAAATTGAACGAATGGCGGAATACTTTGCCAGATATGATTGTAACCCCAGCAGGCCCGCTGATAACCAATACACCTGTGCGTATTCAGCCACTTGAGCAGTGTGGTACTTTCCTCAAGATAGGACGTATCTCCTGTCTTTTGGTATAACCAGAGATAAGCCCGTGAGAATAACGCAATTCCTTTGGGATTTCTTGATGCTTTGACTAGCAGCAATGGCCTCACATTAATGGGCACACGGCAAACAGCTTGTGTTATGAAAAATCGTATCCATGCATTTCCAAGAGAAAGGCGCTCAAGCAGAGGACTATTAAGCGCGTCAAATTTATCATACCCCGCATAATTACAGCATTTTGCTGAGGCTAGCGTATCGGCGGTTATTCCCAGATAATTGTGTATCATATCAATTATTAAAGACTTCAAGCCAAGTGGCAATCTGATTGATCTTCCAACGGTCGTACAGATTGTGTTTTAGCTGCACTCTGTCATTAAAGATGTGTGGAAACCGGTCGCACAAAACACGGTAATTCGTTTCCGTCAGCTTCTGCCACCTCTCATCCCGCATCCATTGGTTCCCTGGAGTGCCAAAACCGATCTTATCTCTTCGTTCAACGATTTGCGGGATCGAATATTTTCCAAGCGCTCTTTTTTGGAGCATCTTGGTCTCTCCTTTTTTCAGCTTCAGGCTTCCGGGAACACGGAGCAGATATTCCACCAACCGGTAATCAAGATATGGCATGCGCGCCTCAATAGAAAACGCCATGGCGTTCCGGTCCTCGGGCCGCAGCAAATGCTCAAACTTGTACAAAAAATGCCGCGCAAGACTGGCATTCAGGTCTGGGGCGCTGAAAAACCGCTGGTAAATGACGCTGTGATCAACATGCTGGCTGAAAAATGATTTTTTTATATGCGGGAGCGTCCTGAGCAGCAGCGTTTTACGCAAGCTTGGGGGAAAAACCTGGAAAAGAAAAGTCTGGAATCCTTCCTTTTCCTGTCCGCGTATGATGGATTGAAGCATTTCCGCCGCAAGTTTGCCATACCGTCCTGTCCGGAACAATTCATTAAACCGGAACCCATGAAGGTACTGATATCCTGCGAAGCTTTCATCCCCTCCCTGCCCGTCGAGTAACACCGTGACGTTGTGTTCATGCGCCAACCGCATCACCTCATATTGAGAATAGAACGATGGGCCCGTAAGAGGTTCATCATTGGCATACACGAATCTCCGCAGATTTTCATAGGCGTTATTGGCGGATGGGTAGGTCTGATAATTTTTAAAAGGATACCTGAGGTTTAATGCCTCCACATACCTTGTCTCATCCAATGCATATCCGGGAAAAGCCGCGGTAAAAGTCAGGTAGTCCCCTGACGCATGTTTGTGTTGATATACTATGCCTGCAAGAATGGATGAGTCGAGTCCGCCGCTGAGACACGATCCCACGGTCACATCGCTTCGCATGCGCAGCGCAACACTCGATACAAGGAGTTCTTCAGTAGTGCGGCAGATTTCTTCCACGGAATCAGCAACCGGGTTTGCAAGAAAAGTTTCCGGGTCCCACCATTGCTGAATTTTCAACGACTCCCCATAGATGGCATAGCACCCTTTGTGCAGACGTTTGATCTGGTTTAAAAAGGTCTCTTCGCCAATATCGGTCCGGTTGAAACAAAGATATTCGAACAGCGCTTGTTCATTGACAGTATATGTTTGTCCGACCGTTTGCCTGAGCGCCTTTATTTCCGATGCAAAATAGAACGTTCCGTTCGTCTGAGTGTAATACAATGGCTTAACGCCAAACCTGTCACGGGCCAAAAAAAGCGATTTCTCTAGGCTATCGTACACGGCAAAGGCGAACATCCCGTTAAAACGGGAAAGACACGCAGGGCCATAATGCAGATAGGCCTTCAAGAGGACTTCAGAATCAGTGGCTGTGCCAAAGCTGATACCATGTTCAATCAATTCATCGCGCAATTCAATGTAATTATATATTTCTCCATTGTAGACCATGATATAACGACTGTCGTCTGAGAAAAAAGGCTGGTGGCCGTCTTTTGAAAGGTCTATGATTGATAATCTTCTATGTCCAAACACACAGTACGGGTCCTTGTATAGTCCCTCATCATCGGGTCCCCGATGTTTCTGTAGATCGTTCATCCGTCGTACAACGCTGACAGCAGCCTGCCCAACTCCTGTACGAGTGAATACTCCGGCAATACCGCACATCAGAAAAATCTCCTGATCTCTTCAAGAAACAGCCGCGCACCGTTGCGTTTTTCCGCCAACAGACGTTTGCGTTTCTCCTTACCAATCTCCCTTATTCCTGGTTCGCGAGCAAGCGCAACAGCCTTTAAAACCGATTGTTCCTGCGGTCCGGAAGACAAGATAACCGTTGATATCAACTGGTATATATTCTCCAGTTCGTCGACATAGCCCATTCTGGAGATATGGCACAGGACCGCATGGGTCCCGAGGACAGCAGCCTCCGCGGCCATGGTGGTGCTCTCTCCAAACACCAGAGTGGCAAAATAAAGCAAATGGTGCATTTTCTCAGGAGCCAAAGGCATCCGGAATCGCTCAAATTCCTGGGGCAATTCTTTCTCTGAACTGATAAACACCTTGCCTAATTTTCCCAGCTCTTCAACAGCCTTACGTTTGGTTTCAATAGACAGGCCTTTATGGCCAAAATCATGGTCAGCTTCCCAAGCAACAAATCGTAGAATGAAAAAGGGCTCGTTTGGCGCAAGCCCGGCAAGGGCCAGTACCGAAGAATCGGGGGTGAAATGGTCGGGATGCAGATAAAACAACTCCTTGTACGAATCAACATACGTATGCTTCTTCCCCAGATATCGCTTAAAAGTCTTGTTCGTCATGATCTTTGTCGCAAATAACCGGCAAAAAAACAAGCCAACAATAGCATGGCCCGTGTCTTCGAACACGAGAGAGGGCTTACCGAGTAGACGCGCGGCAATCGCAATATTGGGTGTGGCTCTTCCTATAAAAAGATCTGCCTTGTGCTTCCTGGCTTTCAGATAATACCGTATGGAAGTGTACAGGAGTAACCACGCTTTTTCAATTATGCCCCGGCCTGTTGAACGCGCAATAAGCGTATATGTTATACCATAATATTCCAGCAATGTGATGTTCATTTCTTTCCTGATCGCCAGGGTAAGGACATTGTGGCCTTCACAGCGCAGCTGTTTGATGATCCCCTGGAATTGGTGCGCCCATGCCGGGTGCTGGATTGCAATGACAATATTCATTGGGCAAAGAAGTGGTTCATGTTGATAATTGCGACCGCCAATAACGTCGCTGCGGTATCACCGAAATGGCAATTATCAATTCCGCAGCCAGCAGGACCATCCTGGTCGCCAATGGAACAGCTAATGAGACGTTTACAGGCAACGTTGTCTGCAGTATAAGAAACAATGCGCTTTCGCGTACACCGATGCCACCAGGCACGACAATGACAATAATACCGATAATCTCTGATATGAGTGAGGCCCCCAAGACCAGAAGCAGCGTTTCCTTGGTCAATTCCACGCCCGCACCCTTGCATGCAAAATACATTGCAAGGAGATATGCTGCCAGATATCCTAAGCAGATAAAAGCGTATCGCACGATAAAGGAAACCGATACCGGAACATAGGCAACTTCTTTATGCAAAAATCGTTTTATCAGACTTGCTATGACATTAAAAAGCCGTGGGTAAACTTTAAATAAAACGACTGCCCCGAAGCATATGGCGCAAAGCGCCCCGAAGATAAAGCCAGAATAGGCCTGCATCTGTGGGGCAAAACCGATAAGTGCGAGGCCGGTGATCAGCGCCATAAAAAATCCAAGCAACGTCGCCAGCATTGTGACAAATACACTGAAGGAAGGGGGAACGCCCCGCTTAAGAAGGAGAAGCGTCTGAACACCAACATGCCCAATCCGGCCCGGGAAGTACTTTCCCAGCAACGCGGCGTTCGTTAGAAAATAGGATTCGCTGAAACGCAGCTTTTTTTTCGATGAAAAAAAATTAAAGGCAAAATGCCATTGCCAGGTTGCAAAGATTAACCCAGCGCACATCAGAGCAATGCCAACAGCTATATAAATCGGGGAAGCAAGGTCAAGGGTGGCCCGGAACGCATTCCAGTTCCGCGCGAGTTCGCGCACAAAATACCCGGCCGAAAGGGCCAGTACACACGCGACACCCAGAACTATTATTATTCTACGCCTAGGCATGGGTGTGTTTCAGGCAGCGGGATCCGAAAAAGAGAAAAAGAAGAGAACATATTGGAAAGATACGTACCCTATGGTTTCAGTGTCAAACCATTCGTGAACTCAAACACCAGAGAATCGTCTAATCTCTTTGAGAAACATACTCATCCCATTGCCTTTCTCAGCCAACAGGTGTTTGCGTTTCTCCTTGCCCAGAGTCCAGATATCCGGTTCACTGGCAAGTGCAGTGGCCATGGAAACTGACTTTCGCTGAGATGCAGAAGAAAGTCTGAAATTATATACCAACTGGTATGCATTTTCCAGTTCCGTGATAGAGCCTAATCCGGTAAAATAGCAAAAAATGCTATGCGTTCCTAACACTGCAGCTTCGGCAGCCATTGTGGCGCTCTCACCATATAACAATGTTGCGTAATAGATGAGGTCGTGAATCTTTTCAGGCGGCAACAGCATCCGGTAGGCTTCAAATTCAGATGGTAACTCTTTCTCGGAACTAATAAACACCCTGCCTAATTTTCCTAATTCTTCAACAACCGTGCGTTTGGTTTCGATGGAGAGACCTTTGTGACCAAGGTCATGATCCGCCTCCCAGGCAACAAACCGGACAATAAAAAAAAGATCGCCTTGTTTAAGGCCAACAAGGCCAAGGGATGCCGGATCCGGCGTAAAATGGTCTGGATGCAGGTAGAACAACTCTTTAAATGTATTCACGCGTCTATGATTTTTTCCCATATTCTTCTTAAATGTTTTCGTTGTTAGTATACTGGCTGAAAACAAACGGCAGAAGAATAATCCTACAACAGCATGGTCGGTATCTTCGAATAGTATGTGCGGCTTACCAAGCAGCCTGCTTGCAATGGCCATCATGGGCGATGCTCTGCCTATGAAAAGATCTGCCCTGAATTTTCGTGCGCATAAAAAATAGCGGATAGAGGTATATAGTAAAAGCCACGCTTTCTGGACAATATTCCGGCCTGTTGAACGCGCAATAAGCGTGAACGCAATGCCGTAATACTCAAGCAGGGTAAGATCCATTTCCTTACGAACCGCAAGTACAAGAACCCGATGGCCATCTTGCCGCAATTGTTTGATGATTCCCTGGAATTGATGGGCCCATGCGGGATGTTCGATTGAAATGACGATATTCATGGGTGATTTATATAAAGAAAATATCTGTCCCTGGCCTTAAAAGCAAACAAAAAACGCACCATTGGTAGGCGTTCGGCGAAAAATCTATTTTGTCATCTACAGAGTACTCATGAAAAATACGCGGCTTACCAGCAATACCATTGTCCTTACCATTGGTTCCATTGTCTCAAATGGAGCCTCAGTGGCAATAACCGCGATATGCGCACGGGTATTCGCCCCCAATGAATTCGGGAACCTCATGTCCGCGTATGCGTTGGCAACAGCGTGTATCCTGATCGCAGGGTCTGGAATTCCGGACCATCTTACACGTTCCATTGCGGCTAATACCGCGAAAAAAACAATACCCATGCCTCTTCGGCAATCATTGCGGTTTCTGACAGGAATAGGCGCTTGCGCCGCCTTGATGGTATTCCTTATCGGGCTGCTCTGGCGTTCGAGTAACGCACAGGCAGGCCTTTTCTGCATGATAGCGAGTGTCTGGATGGTACCTTTCAGTGCAATCGCATGGGCCCTAGCGGTTTTCGATGGTTTCCAGCGAATGCGACTCTCCTCTTTCTTTCGTTTCTCTGTCGAACCGGCAAAACTGGCCATTCTTGGGATACTTGCCTATGCATGCACCTCAATTTCAGGAAAAACAGTAATGACAGCATGGGCCTTCAATTGGTTCCTGTTCAGCATAGCTGCAGTTGCGGTTGCCTTTTATTATCTCCGGAAAGAAGGGATAAACAATATCCACGGCACTGGAGAAAGCACTCGGCCACGGTTTTTCTCAAAGAGTCTCCCCTATCTTGCACCCTCTATTTCCTACGCGCTTGTTCCTATGCTTTCTCTACCTGCGGTTGCCCTGCTGAGCAGCAACGTCGAATCCGCCAATCTTGCCGCAGTACTTCCCTTTATTGCGCTTGGTCCTCTGGTATACATCCCTTTCTCAATTGCTTTCTTCCCCAATATCGTTTCCAGGGAAGCTCAAGGCGTTGCATCATTGAAATCCGTGACAAAATCGATACTAGCAATCGGTATAACCAACACGGCCCTGCTGGCATGCGTGGCTTGGCTGGGCCAAGAACTCATCAATATCTTTATGGGCACCAAATATAGCACAGCTGTCCCGATTTTATGGGTGCTTGCCATTGCCGCATATTTCGACCAATTCAGATTTGCCATCGACCCCTTTTTAAAGGCAAAAGGATTAGCATTGTATATAACAAGAGCTGAGATTGTCCGGTTCATTTTCTGTCTTATTCTTTTCCCAGTTTTAATTCCACGGTACGGCGCCTTAGGGTGTGTTGCTGTTCTATGTATTGCGAATGTTTCAGCATTTGTCATACGAATCCGAAATGTAAGGCGAATACAAAGGGAAATTGCCCATGCCTGATAAAAAACGCATTGTTTTCATAACTTCTGGAGGGGGTCACCTGGACCAGGCACTGTGCCTTGTGCCAGGATTCAAGGATTGCGACATACTGGTGGCAACCTATGCACAGGACATGACAAATACCATTGAAGAGACTCTGCCTGGCATCAGAGTGCGGCGGATAACCTATCTTTCCAAAAAAATTAACGCCATGCTAGCCTGTCAACTCTGTATCAATTTCTTTCAGTTTCTGGCAATCCTCGTTTCTTTTCGCCCTCATGTAATTATTTCGACCGGATCAGAGATCGCGTGCCCTGCCTTTTTCGCCGCACTCCTGTTTTCACGGGCACAAAGGATCCATATTGAGACAGTTGAGCGGGTTGCTACTCTGTCCCTTACCGGAAAGGTCATGCGGATGCTGGCGCAAAGAATATTTGTTCAATGGCCGAAACTGATTCCAATGGCTGGTCTAAAAAGTATCTATATGGGAAGAATATGCTGATACTCACGATTGTTGGAAGTGGGAAATGGCAATTTGACCGGCTTTTAAGAGCTATGGATGAGATTGCCTCTGAAACGCCACACAAAGTTATTTGTCAGACCGGATTCTCGCACTATACGCCAAAACAGTGTGAATGGTTCACATTCAAACCTTACGAGCAACTGATCGCCCATTACCGGGAAGCTGATCTTGTTGTAGCCCACGCTTCAGCCGGCCCGCGCATTTACGCAGTAAAATTCGGTAAACCGATAATCATTATGCCCCGGGATAATACATTGGGTGAGAATCTTGACGGTCATCAGCTTGAAGTTGCCGCTGCAATAAAAAAGGAAAATTATCCTACCCAAAAAGTAATCTATTCTGCGGATGAACTGCCCGCTGCAATCGAGATGTTTGCTTGTCCGGGGATACCGCACAAGGCCCCCGACACGGGACTTTCACGACTTATCAGCGCACTCCGGCAGGAAATCGGCCTGCAAGGGGGTAATTGATCAGGGTTTTTCCAATACGCAATATATCCCAAGGGTAAAAAACCGTTCAACACCCGGAAACCATGCAAAAAACGAAAATAGTTTTGCTAAAGAATTCTCGCTTCTGTTTATCTGATAATCCACTATACGCAAGCGAGAAGTATTAAACAGCGTTCTGAATCGTTTAGGCGTCCATTTATTCAGTCCAACATCTGCCACGCTAACAGGCTTAGGGCCCCGTGTTCTGCGAGCGGCTAATACACAAAGAACAGCTTCGGGAATAACACAATGCCCCCACGGCGGTAAAAAACCAAATTCAAAATGGTGGCCGATAGGCGAATAATATAAAGGCGAAAAACCAACATACATTCGACCGCCATTTTTCAATGAGGTGGTCATGACCTGCAATGTCTCTTGCGGTCTGGCAAAATGTTCGAACGAATCGCGTGAAATAATGATATCAAATGGTTCCTTGCAATGGAACTTGGTTATATCAGCCTCAAGAAATTCTACGGTAGCCTGCAGATGTGGAAAACGTGCATGAAGCACACTCCGCGCAAAACAGACAGACTCTTTTCGGAAATCGATTGCGACGACCGAACGAGCGCCTGAAAGGGCCGCATCAATCGCAAGAGCCCCATGCCCACATCCCGCATCGAGCACTCTTTTTCCGTAAAAATTAGGTTTTTGGCCTATACGCTTCCAGAAATGCCCATTAGTGGCAAAAGATTTCTCAAAAATCCTTTGCTCATCAGATGTATTGCTGGAGATAATGCCCCACGTCATATCGTTTAACCTTCCTGATCCAATGATCGGGGAGACGCATGCCAATAGCGTCTCAGGAGGATCACTATTACAGCGATGAACAGTCCGGCCGCCAGGCCTCCTGGGTAAAAAGCGGAGACACGCTGTTTATCCGGCCAACGGTTTCATTAAACGAAACGCCGATTGTTGCGCAATACCGCTTGAGCGCCTCCCATCGCGGCTCATTCTCTGCTTCAATAAGCTTGAGTCCATTTTCACGCGTAAGAAGCCCCTGCCGTATCTGATTACTCCTAAATGCATCGTTTTCCGTAAAACCGGCTATCATATAATAAATATAATTATAAAACGCCGCTGTTCCATCACCGATGCGCCATGTCAATGCCGTTTCCGGATCAACTTCCCAATCATATGCAGACCGCAAGACGCTGATAATCTCTTTCTCGTCCCAGGGAATATACTCATATAGATTGACATTATTATGCCGTATTAAATAATACGATGCAAAGGCGCTGGCAGAATCAAAAAGCGATGCGTTAAAGAAAGATGTATTTCCGATCATCTTTTTCAGATAATAAGCTACCATTCTGATTTTGCAGCCCATCTGCAGTCCATAGGTGTTTTGTTTGATAAAATTCGGGCGAATGCCGCAAAACCCAGATTTAAAATTCGTTGTTTCAAGAAGATTTTCTCCAAAAACAGACAGTGTTAAACCATATGTTTCCATAAGTTTGTTTGCGTGATAAAAATACTGCTTATCCCCAGCCATGAACAAAGGAACTGTGCCCAAATCAGGTTTGTTTAACCATGCTAGAACATTTTTCCTGATATTTTCGCGTTTTTTCCTTATATCGGCTGAAATGAGAATATGCTCGACACCCAACTTGCCGCACAAACGTGACTGGTTTCTTCGCGCAAGATCCGTGATCATGCCCCAATCATAGGAAAAAGCAAGGGGTTCCAAGCGCAACCGTGTTTTAACCAGATGGAGCACATAGCTGCTGTCTCTGCCGCCGCTAAAAGGTACAAGACACCGCCGATGTCCGGTCTTCAAGCAAACAGCCTCTACGATCTTTTCAAATGCTTCGAGTCCTTTTACCGGTAATGAACAATGGCTTTCACAATAATTGCATATCCCGTCGTTGGAAAAGGATATAAACGGATGCGTTTCAGGTAACAAGCATTTACTGCATCGGCGCAGGGCCTGAATGCGCTGGCGACGTTCTTCCCACGTCCTGATTAGACGTTCCGGAGTTTCTGGAAAACCGTGTTCAAGACTACGATTAATAACAGTCACCGGGCCCGTATATTGGCATGGCTCAAAAATCTCGCAGGCAGGATCTGCATGTCCCATATAAGGAAATTCTTCACCATATCCTGCGGCAAGCGAGTCAATAGACCAAGCCATCGTTTCCGTATTGAGTGCGCCGCAGGTATTCGGCTTTAGCTGCAGGATAGATTTTTGAGTTATATACGGTTTATGACCGCACTTGTCGAGGATGGTTTTCAGGATAATCGACTCTGAGGCGAACATAAAAAAGGATGGATCAGAGATATAGTAAAGCGATCCGTTGTTTGTTGCAAGTGCCAGGTTTTTCCACTTGGAAAAGAGGAGGGCAATATTAGCCACTCCAAAAATACTGGCGTATAATGTCCTCAGGCTTGTCAAGACCGTATTTCCGGCAGAGAGGGAAGTCCCGATAATTGCAGGAATAATCTCGCTATCCAGATTTGTTGTTTTCTGCAGATTTTGTGATTTGTTCCAAAGATCCTGCACATTCACGATTATGCCATTGTGCACAGCAACTACCTGATCGCGGACAACCGGCTGATTGTTCCGGTTGTCGTGTTCATATCCATGGGTAACCAACCGTGTATGTCCTAGCATGGCGATTGCCGAATTTTCCCTAAAACGTGCGGGGCCGAACATATCCTTGAAATCCCGTGAGGCGACCATGACATGGGATGGTTGAGGTATTTTACACAAATAAATACGGTCGTTCTGTGCCGAGGCAAACCCAGAAGCCTCTTTGCCCCTGGATTCAGAAAGCAAGAAAAGCTGCTGAATAATTCTGGTGCTGTTTATTGCTCTGGCCCCGGTATGTCCTGGTTGTACAAAACCAAAAATTCCGCACATATACTGGAAAGATAAGCACCCCACTGTTTCAGTGTCAAACCATTCGTGCTCTGGAATCTATGCATTGCTCTTTTCGATTATGTATATTTGTTATAGGTAATAGCCTGTTAAGCAATTGCGTTTCGCCTATGTACAAGAACAAAAAAATCGTGGTAGTGATTCCCGCGTGGAACGAAGAAGTGTTGATTGGAAAAACCATTGGCAGCATCCCTGAATTTGTAGATATCGTTCTGGTTGTCGATGACGCCTCGTCCGATGCCACTGCTGCAAAGGTATTAGAAAAAAAAGCCACCCTCATCACGCCTTCTACTCACTTTGATGGCAAAACCCGTTTACTTCTGCTGCAACACCATAAAAATCAAGGTGTTGGAGCTGCAATTGCCAGCGGTTATAAATGGTGCCGGGACAATAATTTGGATATCGCGGTCGTCATGGCCGGCGATGCACAGATGGACCCCGCTGATCTGCCAGCCTTGCTCGATCCCATTGCCTCGGACAATGCTGACTACACCAAAGGTAACCGCCTGTTTACTGGCGAAGCATGGCGTACAATCCCTAAAATCCGGTATCTGGGCAACAGCGTACTCTCGTTTATAACAAAAATCGCTTCAGGATACTGGCATATTGCGGATTCCCAGGCAGGGTATACGGCCATCAATCTGCGCATGCTCAAGCTGATCGATTGGGACCGTACCTATACCCGCTACGGCTGCCCCAATGACTATCTGGTACGGCTTAATATTTTCAACGCGATCGTTAGGGATGTGCCGGTAAGGCCGGTATACGGCATTGGGGAAAAAAGCGGCATCAACATTGTCACAGTCATTCCCAGAATCAGCCTTCTCCTGGTGCGGCTCTTTATCAAACGCATGGTCCAAAAATATATTATTCGTGACTTTCATCCCCTGGTCCTCTTCTACTGCGCAGGGCTCGCCTTGTTTGTACCCGGATTACTCTTTGGTTGTTCACTGCTGTATCACAGGATCTTTACCGGCCCTGTCCAGGCTACCAGCGCGCTCTTTGCGGTCTTTCTTGTAACCATGGGCACACTTTTCGGATTTTTTGCCATGTGGTTCGATATGGAAGCGAACAGATACAGGGAACAATGACCAACAGCACCAAGATACTCACAGCGGTAACGCTTGCCTGCATTATTATGATGTCGCTTTTCGTCCGCCTCTCGTACATGCAACTGCACACGGTTCCCTCAGGCGACGAAGCAACGTATATCGATGTGGCAAAAAATGTCTTTACCGGGAAAGGGTATATTAAAAAATCACTCATGCCGTCCTCGGCCACGGGCTGGGAAGCGCCAAATGATATTCTCCCCCTCTATACCTATTCAGTGGTCACCATGCATTGGCTTACCGGATACAGGACAAAAAACGCCCAATATATGAACCTCGCCTATTCCGCGTTGCTTTCTCTTTGCATCTTTCTTCTTGCACATGCACTCTTTAAATCAAAATCAATTGCCCTGCTCACCACGGCGATTGTTTCATTCGACCCAGTCCTGACAACCATGACCAGTTATGCCACCAAAGACATGTCCTTCTGTTTTTTTTCCATGGCCTTTGCATTGGTGTTTATTAAAACAAAAGAAAAGATAAGTCTCTTTTGGGTTGCGGGCATTGCACTTGCGTTCCTTGTTCTGTCGCGCAGAAACGCCTACTTCTTCATACCGCCCTTTATCGCGGCCATGCTGTTCTGCAACGATAATGGAACGTCTTTACGCCATAGGCTCGTATTCACCGGAGCAACGCTCCTGACTGGTATTATTCTAGTTCTGCCATGGTACGTTCTGGTACGCCCATCAGAGTCAAACGAAGCTGCAGCTGTCTTTAACTGGCTATTTGCCGAAATGCGGATGCTTTCGGGCTACAATCGGGTGCCCCTCATCGACCTCTCGCTTGCCACGCTCCCACCCTTTTCCTTTGTCTGGTTTGCACGCAACTATGCCGCCAACCTGCAGCTCGCCTGCAGGACACTAATAGGCGCATCCCCGCTCCTTCTGCCGTTTCTGCTCTTTATACCTGTGCTTTTCCTGAACCTGCGCCCTCGGCGTATCGACGCATACTGGGGAATCTCCCTTTTTATCTTTGTCATCCTGATAAGCCTGCATACGTTCATCCAGACATCATTCACTTACTACCTCCTGCCGTTTTATCCGGTCTTTGCACTCTACGGGGCCGCGGGGTTTATTGCTGTTTTACACCGGTTTACCGGGAACACTTGGGTCCGCATCACGCTTGCCGCAGGCGCCTTCTGCATGGCTTTTCTTCCGGTTTCAGAAGATGTCCGTAATCACGTTCATCCGGTTCTCGGGAAGAAATTCGCTGATACGCGCACCTATGAGGAACTGGAGTCCGTGGTTGACTGGCTTAACAAAAACACGCGACAGGGCGATATCATCGGCGGCTGCTCTCCTATCAGACACCTGGTATTCGATTTGGACAACAGACTTATCCAGCCTCCCATGCGCATAGGTGAGTTTCACGGCTATTTCCAGGCCCAGAAAATTAGCTGGTTCGTTGTGGGTAGTGACAATCTGAAAAACGTGGAACTTGCGACAGCACGGTATTATTTCAGGGAATACTGGCAATTGGGAAAAGAGGGGAACCTGGAAGAGAAAAACCTGCCGCCTTTTCTGCACCTGGCCTTTGCCACTCCAACACACCGGGTCTACCGGGTAGTGTCAGCGTCCTGAGGAAACACGCCGCTTTGACGCAACCGCGTCCTGCACAAAGAGAATCGTGCTGGCGGCTGACGATACAAGCGAGTCGTCGTCAACCGCCCGTACCGAAACCAACGCACTGCCATTGAATGAAAAGGTGATCGTGAGCGAATCAACCGCGACCGAGCCCTGCTGCGCCCCTGAAACAGCGTGTACATAATCATCGGTCCCGTCGCTATTGATGTCCCATCGGAACGACTGTATAAAGCCATTGACATCGGTCGCGGTAGCTGTGAGCGTATACAATGAGTCCCTGAAGGCCATGCCGCCTTGCCCGTCTGATGCTAAAAAGACTTCAGGCCTTCCGGAAAGGACCTGGACAATTACGCGTTCTGTATCAAAGGTGGCATCCGTATACAAAATGCGGGCCACAATGGTCTTGACCCCTGTATCTGCCGGGTCCGAGACCGAGAAAGAACAGGTGTCCGCGTTGGACAAGAGAATGCCGGGCCATTGTACCCATGTCATGGAACCGATTGTCTTTCCGCTGGCCGGATGAGCGGCAAGCGCAAGCGTGTCGAACAGATAGACCATAGTATCCGGATTGCGAGCGTGGACCGTGAAAACAATCGAATCTCTCATTGACAGGAATGAATCATTGTCCATTGCCATGACAGCGATGCGATAAACGCCGGGTATGGTGAATGCGCGCTGTTGCGTGTCGTTTAGCCAGGAAGTGTCCGCTGTAACAGTGTCATCAAATACGCCATCACCGTCCATGTCCCAGAATAACGCCCTGACAACGCCGTTCAGATCGCGCGCCACTGCCGCAATGTCATAGACCGTATCAATCAGCAAAGAATCGAGGTCAGAGAAATACCCGGTAAACAAAAGCGAGTTAATCGAGGGTTCTCCGCGCCTGACAACAAAAACTAACGTCTTTGTCTCTGAATAGAGCGAATCATTGTCGCGCACCCGGGCTGCAACAGCATAGTGACCGCTATCGGTAAAGCTGAGAATGATAGTATCGGAAAACAGCGACGTATCAAGTGCGATAACGCAGTCAAAGACTGCGTCGCCCGTGGTGTCCCACATAAGGCTAATAAGTGCGCCGTTGGGGTCTTTGGCAGATGCGACAAACGATATCTGCTGGCCGATATAGATCTGATTTCCGACAATCGAGGGGTCAAAAAAAACATTCACCTGCGGTGCGCCCATGCTCAGATGGACCGCAAATGTATCAGCGGCTGAAAAGAGCGAATCATCGTCTAAAACGCGCACAATGAACATTGCGGCGCCTGCTGTTGGAAAGGAGCGCGACAAAGTGTCCGCAGCACTGGTGTCCTCGAACACGCCATCGTGGTCAAAATCCCACAGGCAGGCGATGATCGACCCGTTCGGATCGTCTGGAATGGCAAAGAAACGGTACAATGAATCAGTAAAAAGCGTGTCGGGCTTCGTACTGTCCGCAAGCGTCAAACGTACACGCGGATAACCCGCCGCAAGATTCAGTAGGATACGCTCAGTATCGATTGTCCCGTCCGTGTAAAAGATAAAACCCACAATAATTTTGTCCCCAGTATCGGCAATATCGTGCGATACAAAGGAAAAAGTCCTGCCACTGCCTGCGGACGCATTGTTCAGCGTCCACCGGATTTCGTCGATCTCTTCAGATTCTTCACTCTCATGGGCAAAGGTGAAAGTATCGTTGATATACACAACAGTGTCAAAAAGTATGGTGTCCCGCCCCCTTTCGGACAGGTCCACGGCCACACCTGCGCCGCCTGAGTCACGGGAGCAGACCGCGCAAAGGACCGTGAGAACGATGGCCGCCCCGGCCTTTAAAAACGATTGTAGGGTTTGACTCATCATGGGGACTTTCTCCCATAAATATAGAAACTTCGCGCGAATATTTTCCCCTTTTGATTCAAATAACCCACGCGGTTAAAGGGAACCCTGAAAAGCGACGCTGTCTGATTAAGCGTATACAGATAAGAATATCCCTCGACAATAAAGCCAGCTGCGCCAAACCAGCGCGCCAATCGTTCAGGATGGTAGAAGACAAAACAGCCATTGTGGACAAAATAACAGACCCCCTCGCTATCAGCCTCAAGGAATTCGATATACCGTCTCTGCTGTAGCGCGTCCATGTCGGAAATGAGTCCATGCCATTCGCAATTAAGCGTCTCGACCAGGAACCAGGCGCCCGGCTTCAATGCACGCCAGAGCCCCCTGAGATGCTCCATGCAAAGGCGGTGGCACTGAAAAAGGCCCACGCACACCACGCCATCAAACGATTTATCGAAAAAAGGCAGTGACTGGAAATCGCCGCATACTTTCGCGGCCCTGCAGGTTGCAGGAATTTTGTTCAGCGCGTTAAAAGAGAAATCAAAAAGTACCTGGTCCTCGAACCACGACGCGCAATTTCCCGGTCCGCTGCCAAGGTCGAGAATACGTTGTCCCTTCCGGTATCGCTTCGCTGCCTCAACCGAAAGGTATTTGACCCTGATTTTGAACCCATGCCTGGTCCAGTGCGACATGGCATGCGGTTCTGAATGGCGCAGGGCAAGTTCGTTAAACCTGCGCTGCCATCCTTTTTCAAGTTCCACGGAAGGAAAAGGGGTTGAAGAAATTATTGTTCCGCGAAATCGGTGATGTTGAATTTCTGGGTATATTGGACGCGTTCCTCGTCTGTGGCAAACGTGCCCTCGTACATGAGCTTGCGCTGACCGCGGATGAACTGCTGAACACGCGCGTCCCTGCTCGCCTTGAGCTCGTTCGCGGTGCCTTTGAATATAATGACGCCCTCGTGAAGCATGGCAATGCGGTCGCAGACTTTATACGCACTCACCATGTCGTGGGTGACCACAATAGAGGTGACATTTAATTTCTGCTTCATGTCGATGATAAGATCATTGATAGTGTCAGCGGTAATGGGATCGAGACCGGTGGTCGGTTCGTCGTAGAGAATAACCTCCGGGTTCATGGCAATGACCCTGGCCAATCCCACCCGCTTCTTCATGCCTCCGGACAATTCCGAGGGCATCTTGTTCTCAATGCCGCGTAATCCGACCATTTCGAGCTTTTCGGCGACTATTTTCTTGATTTCGCTCTCGGGCAAATGGCGGTGTTCGCGCAGGGCAAAAGCGAGGTTCTCGCCCACTGGCATGGAATCGAAAAGCGCGGCACCCTGAAAGAGCATGCCCAGTTTCTTGCGGATTTCGTACAGATTCACCTGCCGGGGGGAGCTGATCTCCTGGCCGTCGACTATCACCCTGCCACCGTCAGGCATAAGAAGACCCATGATATGCTTGAGAATGACGCTCTTTCCCTGGCCGCTGCGGCCAATGATCACCATGGTTTCGCCCTGTTCGATTTCGAGGTTGACGTCACGCAGCACTTCAAGCTTCTTGAAGTGCCGCTTCAGATGTTCCATTTTGATCATTACCATGGTATGCTCATTAAAATATTAAGGCGGCGACTATAAAGTCAAATATGAGGATAAGGACCGCTGACGATACCACCGCGGTCATGGTCGCCTTGCCCACACCTTCTGCGCCGCCTTCGGCCGTGAGTCCATGGTAACACCCCATCAGGGTGATGATGCCGCCAAAGACCGAGGATTTGAGCAAGCCCGCAAAAACGTCCTTGGGCTCAAAAAAGAGCCTGAGGCCGTTGGTGAACGTGAACGACGAGACGTCAATGAAGAACACGGCCACAAACCATCCGCCCAGAATGGCTATGAGATCAGCGAAAACCGTAAGGGCCAGAAGCATGACCATGCCCGCGACCACGCGGGGGATAATCAGATACCGGATGGGATCAAGCGCCAGACATTCCATGGCCTCGATCTGTTCATTTGTCTTCATACTTCCCAATTCAGCGGCGATTGAAGCGCCCATGCGGCCTGCCATGACCAAGGCGGTAAGAACAGGGGCGAGCTCCATGACCGTGGCCTTGCATACGGCTGTTCCCAGGTAGGTCATGGGGACAATGTTCGAAAACATATAGGCGGCCTGGGAAACCGCAACGCCGCCGGTGAAACAGGAGGTGACCAGCACCAGGGGCAGGGAAGCAACCCCTAGTGACATCATCTGCTCCTTGGTAAAAACCATGGTCTTGACAATGGTTGGGGCGCGACTGCCAATGCGTCCCATGAGTGCGTAGAGAGTGCCCGCACGGGCAAACGCGCCCACAAAAAGGTCTACCGCAGAAAAAAAGAGCTTTCCAACGGATATAAAAGGCCGGGTAATCAGTTCAGACATTGGTTAGAACACAGCCTCCTCTGCGCGCGGGGAATAGCCCTCAAAACTGGCGTATTCCTTGATCCAGGTGAGCGGGACGCTGCCGACCGGGCCGTTTCGCTGCTTTCCAAGGATGATTTCAGCTTTCCCCTGTTCCCCCTCTTTATTGTACACTTCCTCCCTGTAGATGAACATGACCACATCAGCATCCTGTTCAATAGCACCCGATTCGCGCAGATCAGAGAGCTGCGGACGTCCGCCTTCGCGCTGGTCCGCCCTGCGGGCAAGCTGCGAAAGGGCCAAAACAGGGATATCAAGATCTTTGGCAAGACCTTTCAAGGAGCGCGAAATAAAGGCTATCTCCTGCTCGCGTGAATTGAGGTTCTTTTTTGAGGGAGGCTGCATAAGCTGGAGATAGTCTACAACAATCATGTCGAGTGTGCCTTTTGCCTTGAGCCTCCGCGCCTTGGCCCTCATCTGGTGCACGTTTATGTCCGTGGAATCGTCGATGAAAAGTTTCGCCTCGCTCAACGGACCAGCCGCAAGGGAGAGTTTAGCGAATTCAGCGTGCGGCAGGCGTCCTGTACGCAGTTTGTGCATGTCGATCCTCGCCTGGGCGCACAGGAGCCTCTGTACCAGTTGGGAACGCGACATTTCAAGGCTGAATATGCCTATGGCCTTGTTTCCGTGTATGGCAGCGTTGGCCGCCATGGAGAGGGCCAACGCGGTCTTTCCCATTGAAGGCCGGGCGGCGAGAATAACAAAATCGCCACGCTGAAAACCCGAGGTCATGGCATCAAGATCACCGAATCCGGAAGGAATGCCTTGCAGGTCGCCTTTGCCATAGCGTTCGATATCGTCGAAAGTACGGGGCAGCAAATCCGCAACAGTCTTGAAATCCTCTTTCTGGAGCCCTTCGGAGATTTCAAAGATCCTCTTCTCGGCCTCATCGAGCAGTTCATCGACATTATCCACGTCATCAAAGCATCGGTTGATGATGCCTGTGGAGGTGTCGATAAGCGCGCGCATGGTCGATTTCTCTTTGACGATTTCAGCATGATATTTGACATTTGCCGGCGTAAGCGCGCCTTCGATTATTTCAAGAAGAAACGCGTCTCCACCGACAAGATCGAGCTTTTTCGTTTTTTTAAGCTCATTCGTCACGGTTATCTGATCTATGGGCTCGTTCCGGTCTGAAATCTGTTGTATTGCTTCAAAGACCTCAGCATGGGCCTGCTTGTAGAAATCACCGGCAGTGAGCACCTCGAGCGCTATTTCAGCTGCTGTCTGGTTTTGGAGCATGGCCCCTAAAACCTTGGATTCAACATCTATGTCCTGCGGAGGTATGCGTGCGCTTTGAGTCATATCTTCCTGTTTCTCATAAACTATTAAAATATAAGGCTGATAACAGCCCTTACAATGTTTTTCTGATCCCTGCTGTCTCCATAAAGGCCTGGGGAAAAAAAGTGATAATATCACCAGCTGTAAGGCAATATTCGGTACAAGCCATTGCTCCATAATCACCGGCAAGTCCGTGCAGATATACGCCTGTCAGGACAGCTTGTTCAAGGTTGTGTGTCTGCGCATATAGACCACTGATAAGGCCGGTCAGCACATCGCCTGCGCCCGCTGTTGCCATTCCCGGATTTCCCGTTGTATTTACGTTCACCATACATGTTGAAGACACGACAAGCGTAGGCCCGCCTTTGAGTACAATGGTGATACCAAGCTCCTTCTGAATATTGCGAAGCGCACGAATGCGTGCAGGCCCCCACCCGATTTCTTTCTCTCCGGTAAGACGTTTAAGTTCTCCATCGTGCGGGGTTATGATAACAGGGCTTTTTGCCTTTTTCAATAAATGCCCCGCTTTTTCGTACGCGTTGATGCCATCAGCGTCGAGTACCACTGGGACCGGAGAACGCGCCACAACTTTTCTGACCATTGCCGCGGTCGATGCATTGCGTCCAAGCCCTGGTCCAATGGCAAGGACCTGGTATTCGCCAGCCAATGCAAGGATAGCATCAGCGTTCTTCTCCGTTAGATATCCTTTATTTCCATCGGCAAGGGGACAGGTGATTTCCTCGGTAAGTTTTATTTCTAAAATATTGTCAAGAGACCGGGGAATACAGAGGGAGACAAGCCCTGCCCCGCTCTTTTGCGCTGCGCGGGCGCACAAGGCCGCTGCTCCTGTATATCCTGTTGAACCAGCAACCACCAGCACCCTTCCGCATTGGTTCTTGTGTGCGTTTCCCGGCCGTTGCGGCAGCGCCCTGCACATGTCAATACGGTCTATTGCCCTGCAAAGACCCGTTCGCGAGAGTTCCTCTGGAATGTACCCAATATCTTTGACGCGAAGATCGCCTACAAAAGAACGGGCGGGAAAAAAGAACTGGCCCAACTTGGGAGCACCCATGGTCACAGTGATATCAGCAACAACAGCGGGACCAGGGACTTCACCAGTGTCGCTGTTTATTCCCGATGGGGTGTCAGCGGCAATCACAATGGCGGAGGACCGGTTGATTCGGTCAATGCATTCAGCAAGCATTGGCTCCTTAATTTCGCCGGAAAAGCCCGTGCCGAAAAGTGCGTCGATGATTATGTTGAATTCATTGAAATCCGGCCACTCGGAAGGAATGGCGCAGTGCACCGTGTTTACGCCGGTACCGGCAAGTTTGTCGAGATGGGAACGCGCATGGCCGGAATACGCCCCGCAAGGAAAGAGGGCCAGACACGTAACAGTGTGGCCCGCATGCGCGCACAGACGGGCGGCCGCAAAGCCATCGCCCCCGTTATTCCCTTTTCCGCAGACAACCAGCAGGGAAATGCGCTTTCCGGGCGCCGCTGCTAGCAGTACCGCCTCGCACAGCCCTTCACCCGCGCGTTCCATGAGAAGACCGCCGGAGACGCCGCTGTCAATGGTACGCCGGTCAAGGTCCCGCGCGTCCTGTACACTGAGGATATTCATGCAATGTTCAGTCTATGCTGATACAGCACCTGAAACCGATGGTTTTTGCGCGTGTGGCAGGCAGATTGCTATAGCGGAGAGTGCAGCGGGAATCTTTCTCTTTCGCAAACCAGCCTCCTCCCCGGATCACCTTGTTCTGGATATTGGCGTCCCAGTTGGACCCGGTCCATTCATTGACATTACCCGATAGATCGTAGACATAGGTTTCACCGTGGCAATCGATGAAAGCGCCGGCCTTGGCCGCTTCGCCGCCATCAGTATTGCACTTTTTGCCGTCGTACTGGTTTCCATAGGGGTATTGAAAATTGTATTGGCCGCGGCAGACGTATTCCCATTCGAATTCAGTACAAAGGCGCTTGCCCGTCTGCTTGCACAAATCGTGGGCCTCGGCCCATTTGACATTGACCATGGGCTCACTGCCAAGCTTGTTGGGAAACTCGTACTTGTCGGCGCAAAAAGAGTTGACACGCGCCGTGACCTGGGGATTGTTATCGTACTTATCGCCGGATCCCATGGTATACGCGGCCTTATCTATCCGCTTCATATCCGCAGGACATTCCTTGGGAAGGTCCTCCCTGACCGCGGCAAATTGATTGGCCACATCGGGCAGCATCTGAAAGACCACTTCTTCAAATGCGCACGGACATTCGCGGTTATACGAATGGAGCATGACGATACGCCGGACATCGTGCAGCTCAACAGTGAGGATAAAACTGCCTTTCTCGGTCTTCTCGATCGAAGGAATTATGAGGTAAGGAACATCGCACGCTTCGGAGAGCTTGTAGACATCGAGCGCCTCAATGGGCATGGCGAGCGTCTGGTCGAAATTAAAGTCAGGATACCGATTAACAATATCGTATACGCCGGTCTTCATGATTTCCGACAGCATGTTCTCGTCGAGCATTTTGAGAATGGGTATGGAAAGCGTTTTGCTCTTGAACGGCAGAGTGACGGTCTTGCGTTTTTTTATGTTCTTGTACCCCATGTAGTCGCGCCGTTGCGCAGAGGGGGCAAGGACGAACAAGGGCAGCAGTAACACAAGCCCGGCGACAACAACAATTCTTCTGTGCATACGTATGTGGGGTATTTTTATTTCCGCGACAATGTAATATACAATATTTTATTATATCCCCGCATATAAAACATTTCGTATTTTTTTCCTATGGTTCAGCTTCCCGGGCCCCTCTCGCGCATTCTTGACAACTTTTCCCGGATCCCCTATGAAAACCTTTCAAAAGCCGTGAAATACAACGCCATGGGTGTAGCGGAAAACGCCCGACGATTGCCCCATGAAGTGCTTGCCGGCTACAAGGCCAAGGGCACAGGCGGCACTTGTTTTTCACTCACCTGGCTCCTGCACAATACGCTTGAGGCATCCGGTTATTCCTCATACATTGTCTTGTGCGACCGGGCGTATGGAGTCAACACCCACTGCGCCGCAGTACTCCAACTGGAGGAAAAAAAGTATCTGCTCGATCCTGGCTATCTCTCCTTTACGCCCATTGAACTGTCCGGGGAAAAGCCAACTGTTGTCGAAACGCCTTTCAATTCCATCAGCGTGCATCAGGATGACACGGCCCGGTACGCCCTGTTCACCGAACATTGCGGTCAAAAAAAACGCAGATTTACCATAAAAGATGAACCCATTGCTGAACGTGATTTTATCGCGTACTGGGACGCCTCTTTCGCGCTTGAAACCCTCTCCTATCCGGTGGTCACCATGCTCAAAGGCGCGAAACATCTCTACCTCCAGAAAAAAAACCTGTATATACGCGACCGCGGCGGATCTGAGACAATAGCGCTGTCTGAAAAAAACTTTCCGGAAACCGTTAACGCCTATTTTGGCATAGACACGCAGATCGCGGCACAGGCGCGCGACCTGTTTTTTTAATAAAAAGGGCCTTCCTCACCATGCGCATCACCCTCCCGTTTGGCAATGGGAAGACCGTAATCGCGGTGCCGCGTAAAAACCTGCTGGGTGTTATCACCCCGGTCACGGAAAAAAAGAAAAAATTACCTTCTGTGACATTCATGGCAAAACAAGCCATTGCGCATTCTATCGGGTCCATGCTGCTTTCCGGCATGGTATCCCGCTCCCACTCTGTTACCCTGGTAGTCACGGACACTACACGTCCCTGCCCAGACCACATATTTGTACCGTTGGTTTTACGGGAACTTGCAGCCATGGGCGTGGTAAAAGAAAAAATTACCATCGTCATTGCCACTGGCCTGCACCGCCCCCTGTCCAAAAAAGAGATACAAGACAAAATCGGTAATGCAGTTGCCGGCACATACAAAGTGGTCAATCATAATCCCCGGGCAAGAAACCTGGTACATCTTGGGAAAACACTGGATGGGTGTCCCATATTGATCAATCCGATTGTCGCCCGGGCTGATACAGTCATTGCCACAGGCGTCATTGAGCCCCATCAGTGGGCCGGATACAGCGGCGGCAGGAAAAGCATTGCAATCGGCGCATCAGGCGAAGCAACCATTGGCTGGCTTCACCGGCCCGCAGTGTTCGACCATCGATACACAAAACTGGGAAACCTGAAGGGAAACATTTTCCATCGCAACGCGCAGGAGATTGCCGCGAAAACTAATTTCAAGTTCATTATCGCGGGAATTGTGGGGCCTGCAGGTTCAATTATCGGGGTTGTTGCTGGCCATCCGGACAAAGCGTTTAACGCCGGTGTCGCACGCGCCGACCCTCTCTACAGGGCCTTGTTTAAAAAAGAAGCTGATATTGTTGTCACGGGTCTCGAAGGATCAAAATCAACGAATATCTACCAAGCAACGCGCGCGGCAACCTATGCCATGTTTTCACCGGATGCTCCGGTGAAAAAAGGCGGCGCCTTCATTGTACCAGCGCGCTGCGAAGAAGGACCTGGAAAAGGGACCGGGGAGCAACGTTTTTTCAAGCTTCTCTGCGCGTACAAAGACCCCTCAGCGCTTGTGCGGCATGCACGCGCTCACGGATATCCGGGCGGAGCGCAGCGGGCATATATAACCGCGCGCGTGCTCGAACACGCGGACATAGTCTTTGCGGGCATTCATCCCCGTTGGAGAAAAAGCGCGGAAAAAATGGGTTTTCGCGCATATAGCAATGTTCAGTCAGCAATCGACCAAACCATTGCCCAGTACGGCCCAAAGGCGGAAATCCTTGTAGTGCCCCACGCCTTGCAGACGCTTATGGAGAAAAAAGCATGAAAACAGCCTGCATCGCAATTCTGAGTCTTGCCCTCTCCATTTCAGCCTTTTCAAGGGAAAAATTCTCTTTTATGCAGGAATTCCATGGCTCGTGGGACGGCTTGATCTTTTTTATGCATAAAGACACGGCCTATAAGGCCCGCTATTTTATAGAAACAAACGTTTCAGCACGCATCGCCATGGCCGGATACGACAACCGCGCCTTCTTTTTTCTTGAATACAAAGTGAAAACCGGGCTGGGCAGGCAGAGCGACATTGTCATTTTCGATCCACGCGACATCGCCTTTGCCTCAAATCCGGTTTTTGAATACCGGTTCAAAAAAGTACGGGCCCAGGCAGGACTAGACCACTCGTGCCTGCACGATATCGACCGTGACGACCACAAAACCGAATACTGGAACGAATTCTTCCTAAGCGCCTGTTCGCCCAATTATCTGCTCGAGGAATTTAGGCCGTATATCCTGTCACACCCCTTGGCAACGCCCTTTGAACGGACCTCGTGGTATGCCATGTATGGGTATTTTTCCAAGGATTTTTTCGGATTGGCAAACCCCAGCGCAATAAGCGGCGGTCATACCCTGCAGCACGAATTTTCAGCAGGCGCGGGATATTCACCGGGAAAAACCGGTCCGGTCATCGTGAACGCGCGCCTGGGCATACGGGTGCTTGTTGATGAGGCCGGACATGCGTACCAAACCTGCACGCCGGAATTGGAATGCCACATGGCGCCGGGAACATATGGCTTTATGTTTTTCCTGAAATACAACGCGCTGGACCAGTCACCAGTGAGGCCGCGAGACGGCCTTCTGGAATTGGGAATACGGGGCTATCTGTAACCAACCCATGGCAAAAATAATCATGTTACTCACCAGAGGCCGGAAAAAAACGTTAACGCAGCATCGGTTGACCCAAGACCTTTGCCAGGCATAATTTCTTCAACTAACCATGTGTTAATAATATATATTTCTAATGGGAAATATATATGCCTAAAACCCTTGATTTAAGAGAAGCGCCCTCGTACCGTTTTATCGAGGCCGCTCATTATCTCAGAATTCCGGTCAATACCCTGCGCGCATGGGGGCTGGGTCAATTCTATTATTCTGGCAGAGCAAAAAAGAAATTTCAGCCAATAATTACCCTTCCTGAAAGCAATGACCGGCTTCTCTCTTTCCTGAATCTTTGTGAAGTACATGTATTAGATGCTATTCGCCGTGAACATCATATTTCCCTTTAAAAGATTAGAAAAAGAATAGAATATGGAGCTGACGGTCTTGCATCCCGGATTTTCCCTTTTACGCGCAAACGTGAGCTTGAAGAGCCAAAATCCATCGTCATAGACCCCTACATTGCTTTCGGCCGCCCGATCCTGACCGGTACTGGCATCGCGACATCAATTATTGCTGAACGATATAAAGCCGGTGAATCAATAGAAGAACTGGCACGCGATTACGGCAGGGGCCCGAATGAAATCCAAGAAGCCATCCGCTGCGAACTTGAACTCAAGTCAGCAGCCTGAACCTGCCAACCCAATCCTTTTTTTAGACCGGAATTTTGGCAGGCACATTGTGCCGGAAATTCTTCGTGCACAGACTGATCTGCAGATAGAAATCCACGATGATCATTTTAAACCCGATGCTAAAGATCAGGAGATCCTTGCTGCAATTGGCAGAAGAGAATAGCTGTTCTTATCAAAAGATATGCGTATCGGATACAGTCCTGCCGCACGAGATGTCATTTCACAGACGAATACTGCGGTCTTTCTATTAGCCGTCAAAGGTGATTTGCAAGGAAAGGAAATCGCGGATATTCTACTCAAAGCAATTCCGAAAATAGTCAGGTTCTCAAGAAAATATCGTGCGCCCTATCTTGCAAAAATAAGTCGAGAAGGAAGCGTCAAAGAAATCAGCGATTGAAAAAGGCCGCTAAGGCCAAGAAACCAAATTTAATTAGGGCGAAGACGTCTCCCTGTCAATTCGATGCTACCTGTAATCTTTCCTGAAATAGTCTCTGAACATGCCTTGGGCCCCGAAGTTCTCCTTAAATCTTCCTAACCCATAATTTGGGGCCATATTCACGGTAAATAGGCCGAAATCAAGATATTTCTGGTTCCACTCCAGGCCTTGTTTAATCACTTCATAATAGAGTAGATTAATAGGCCGAAGTTCCTGATGCTCGTGGTTGTGGCTTATATAAAAAGGCACTGATACACGGCTGTTAGCCCTGATGAGCCAGATTCCGGCAATCATTTTATGTTCGATATACGCGGCAAAGAGAAAAACATCGTCCGGAAACCGTTTCTTTATATCGATCATTTCGTCTAGCGAATGGGCCGGTTTCACGTTGTGGCGCAGCTCCAGATTGTTTTTCAGGATATGGTAATATGCATGGTAGGCCTGGTCGGAATCGTTCACCCGCACCGTAACACCCCTGGCAATTGCCTTTTTAATAGAACGTCTGCACCCGTCCTTGAATGATGCGAGAATATCGGTTCCCTGACCAGGAAGCGTGACCACGCTGGTCATCTCCCGTTTCTTGAAACCAAATCCTTCACGCGACAGGATGAAGTCAATGTGCTGGTTTTGCCGCGCGCTGAAAATAAAGGGGGTACCGGTGATGTCAATGCGCTTGAACCCCTGTTCTTCCAGGTATCTCAGAAAAGCGCTGACTACCTGATCAGTATCTTCGAGGCCGAATGTCTCAGGAAGAACAAATCCGGCGAATGATGCGCCGGGGTAGGAAACAAATGTTTTGCCCGCTTCACTTTCGATAATGGCGCCGGGAATAACGGAACAAATTTTACCGCCCACGGAGATCAAGTGGTGAAAGTTATCGAAACGGTCCTTGGGATGATAATTCAGGAACTTCTGGGTATGATAGATGGTCCCATTGTTCGAAGCATGGACAATACTTTCCCATGTATCGGTATACTTTTTCTGAAAAGGGATAATTTCCACATGTTTTTGGGTATGCACAGTAGTAAAATCTATAATTCATCGTCGTGGTCTCAAGCATATTCGAGGTAACCCATTCAAAGGGGGTCGCACATTGGATATACCTCCCATCCTATCATCCCAGAACCGTTTCCCGCAATATTTCTTCAGCAGTGGTGATCCCTGCCCGCATTTTATTAAGTCCGTCGTTCCGAAGCGTCACCATGCCTTCGCGGATGGCAATTTCCTGGAGTTCGTAAGAATTCACCTGCTTCATAACCAGCTCTTTCACAGGCCCGGTCATAAACATGGCCTCAAATAGCCCCGTACGGCCTTTATAGCCGGTATTGCCGCAGACCTCGCAACCCTGGCCCATAAAAGAGGTCGTGTCATTGATCTGCAACTCTTCCTGTAATGCCGCTGGAACGGGTTTTTCCTGCTTGCATTGGTCACATATTTTGCGGACCAGTCTTTGGGCAATAATCAATGAAAGGGATGATGCTATGTGAAAAGGCGCCAGGCCAAGGTCCACAAGCCTGTTGACCGCTGATGGTGCGTCATTGGTATGCAGCGTGGAAAAGACCAGGTGGCCTGTCATTGCCGCGCGGTTGGCTATGTTCGCTGTTTCCGGATCCCGGATCTCGCCAACCATGATGACATTGGGGTCTTGTCTTAAGAAAGTCTTTATAGCTTCGGCAAAGGTATAGTTGATTTCAGGTTTTGCCTGCGACTGGTTGACCCCATCAAGGTTGTATTCAATGGGATCTTCAATAGTAACAATATTGATGCCAGGGGATTTTATATAATTGAGCGCAGCATACAGTGTCGTTGTCTTGCCCGAACCGGTCGGCCCGGTCACCAGGATCATGCCATAGGGCAGTTTGAGCGCCTTTTTAAACAAATCGAGCCGCTGTTGGTCCATGCCGATCTTCTCGACATCGAGGCCAAGATGGCTTTTATCGAGAATGCGCAGCACGATCTTTTCGCCAAATTCCGTGGGCAGCGTGGACACGCGAAGATCGATGAGTGCATTGCCATGTTCAATACGGATGCGGCCGTCCTGGGGCCGCCGTTTCTCGGCAATGTCCATTTCCGCCATGATCTTGAGACGCGAAAGCACCTCTGCCACACGGGATTTCTGGATGGCACTCACATCGCGCAACACGCCGTCGATCCTGTACCGCACCCGCAACTCGCCCTCAAAGGGCTCAAAATGGACATCACTGGCATTGGCGTTTATGGCGTTTATGACCGTGGTATGTACAAGACCTATGACCGGCGAGGCAGCGGGAATGGTTCCGGTCTTTGAGACGCGTGGTTTTGCGGCATGCGCTGTTTGCTGGGGCAATTGTTTCAATAAACGGGCGATCTCATCCTTATCGGCATATTCAAGAACAACGTTTTTATTCAGGATGAACCGCAGATCATCGGCAAGGCCGCAGTCGTTCACTGACGCGGTTTTTACCGTTATTATATCGCCGGAAACGTCCTGGAAATAGACGTTGTAATGGTTCATTATTTCGTGTGTCATATCATGCATGCTAAGCCCCTTGGAATTCTCACCACCCTGCGAATTTCTTGAGCTTTTCGCTGCCAACCCGTTCTTCCTTCTCATTGATTCCCACCCATTCGCCGTTTAAAAGCTCGCCCTTGGAGTTCTTAATATTACCTTTGCACACTGCTTTTACCGTGAAATGAAGGGTGTCGGCCTCAATTGCATAGTCGAAAAAATCCGACGATGGAAGTTCGAAACTGATGGCCTCAAGGTCAGTGGTATACCTGCCCTGTTCATCAAAATGGGCCTGTTCCAGCGTATACATCTGCCGTAAAATCGGTTTGAATTCAGCCACCTTTGATTTTGATACCACACCCATGTATTTTGGAATGGCGATCATGGCCAGTATGCCAATGATGATAATGACAGCCAAAAGCTCGGTAAGGGTAAAACCCTTCTGGTTACCAAGCGGATTTTTCATTTTTTTTCTCATAATATCCCCGCAGTGTTAAACGTATGCAATCTTCGCAAGGCAACGCTGCCTTTACACGAATATACCTTTTTTCCCTGAAGAAAGACCACGGTGTACCCTACGCAGTCGATGGGACCGCCTTCACCGGCAATGCAGGGTTTTCCATGGGCAAAATACTCAAATATGACCTCGCGTAACAGTGTCTCGTTCGAGAGCAAATTCCTGCCATTGGCAAGAAGCGCGTGGTCCTGCGCTTTTATGGAAATGGACTGGCCCTCGGTATTTATGAACGAGAACTCACGGGGTTGGGCCACCATAATCCTTCCCGCCTTACCCGCATATGAATCAAGACCCTGGGCCAGGCGAATTATTATAAGAGCCGCGTCATGGTCCTGCTGCCATCCAATGAAGCGCTTGTGAATATACAGGTATGCCTGGAACGCGAAAATCGACACCAGCGACATGAGCAGCACTACAACTATAAGCTCGGAAAGGGTGTGGCCCTTTTGATTGTTCAGCATTTAGTCCAACACCGTCATCATGTCGAAAAGTGGCATATACATGGCAATAAGAATCACTCCAATAATGGCGGCAAGAAACACGATCATCACGGGTTCGATGATAGAAAGTACGCCCTCAACCGCCGCTGTCACTTCGCCGTCATAGAAATAGGACACCCTTTCCATCATTTTGGGAAGTTCGCCGATCCGCTCCCCCACTTCTATCATATGCACGGTCATTTCCGGAAAAAGAAGGCTCTTTCCCAGGCTCGCGTTCAGCGAAAGGCCAGCCGCTACACCAATGACACTCTCGCCAACTGCTTTTTCAAACCGCACATTGCCCGCAGTGCCTCCGCAGATTTCCAATGCCTTTACCAAAGGCACTCCTCCACGGAGAAGGGTCGCCAGCGTACGGGAAAAACGGCTAATGGCGGATTTTTTCAGCAGGTCGCCGAAATAAGGTATGCGCAGCGTAAATCCATCAAGGAAAAACCTGAACCATGGTGTTTTGCGCAACCGGTTTAATACAACCAACGCACCGGTTCCGGAGATCACCAGCAACAACGCCCAGTCCTGGATTATGGTACATGCTTGGATAATAACTGATGTGAGAAAGGGAAGCGGACGGCCCAGGTCAGCGAACATCTTAGCAAATGTCGGGACCACAAAAAGCAACAGGATGGTCACTGCCGCAATGGCAACAAGAACGATGACCGCGGGATACAACAAGGCGCCGCGCACTTTGCGTCTGATCGCGTCGTTCTTCTCCAGGTGTTCGGCAAGACGTTCCAAAATTTCACCCAGCGCGCCCGCACTTTCACCTGCCTTGACAAGACTGACATACAGACGCCCGAACACGGCCTCGTGCCGCTGCAAGGCCTCATAAAAAGGCTTACCCGCTCTTACGTCCGAGACAACGGCCGCGACGGTTGTCTGCATTTTCCTGGATGCGCGCTGTTTTGCCAGCACTTCAAGCGCCTCGACCAGGGGAAGGCCACTGTTTACCATGGCTGAGAGCTGTCGCGTGAACCTGCTCAGGGCAATGCTCGACACCATGTTTTTAAAAGGGTTTATCTGGATATCGCGTTTGACTGATTCCACGGTAAGTTTGCGTTTCTCCAGACCCTGAATGACCTCTTCTTTTGAAGAAGCCTCCACTATGCCCTGGACAACTAAGCCCCGCAGGTCTTTTGCACGATAGGTGAATTTAGCCATTATTCCCTCGTAAAAACATAACCCTTGAGATGGGCAAGCCGCCTTTTCTGGCGGTACACAGACACAACCAGACCGCGCGCCTCACCCTCTGTAATCTCGCGCACTACACGGCATTTCGTCCCGTTTATAAGTGTCTCCCTCTCGGTTGGGTAGCACTCTGCCGGGTTTGCCAGGCTCATGTTGAGCATGTCCTGCGCAACCTGTATTGCCAGCACCCGGTCAGCTGATTTTAAATTGTGGGCAACCCGGGTAATTGCCAGGGTCGCGGGCACTGCCGCAACACTGAAGATGACCAGGGCCGCAAGCACTTCGACCATGGTAAAACCCTTTTCATTTCTCATAGAACGCCAGTTCCTTTTCCACACCAAACAGAGGTGGCATGAAAGTCTGCCAGTCCTGTTTGGATGAGAGTATTTTGCCGTCCATCATGATGCCCCCATGCACGGTCCGGTTGTACATGCAGGCAAAAGAGCTTGTCCAGGCCTGGCCCAGTACTGAACCCCGTATTTCAGCGCTCCCCGCACAATACACAAAGCCATCCACCATTGCCCCTTCACCAAGCGTAAACCGTATGTCTCTCTGTTCGGATTCTGCTGAATACACCACAACCCCATGCACTTCAGCCCTGTCCATAATGGTTATCGACGATCTGGCACTACCCGCATTTGGCCAAAGTGACGAGTCTGCCAAAAGCAGGGTAAAATTCAGTCCTTTTGTGTAATTGTTCACGCTGATTCCAGCTGGCGTAATAAATTGGCCTTTTAGGGAAGATTCGTTGTATGCCCGCATGCCGTTTTTTACACAAACGATCATGCTGGTTAAACACGAACGGTCTTTCAATTCAACCTCTCCATTGGCATAGAGCGTCCCGTCCCTGATTGCGCTGTTGCCGTTGAGCCTGACATTACCGCTTACCACGAGCGTGCCCCCATTCAGATCCAGGTCCATGCTATTGTCCAGATTCACATCTCCCCCATGCTCATAAAGGGTATTGGCCTGTGAAAACACGGAAGCCGGTACATGGCCTGAAGTCTGGACACCGGCTTTGACCCTGGCCAAACAGCGTTGAGCATTTCGCACTTCAAGCAAGGCCAGTCTCTTATCAATGAAAAAATCGTGCGCCCGTGAATCCTGTACAACTTTACCCTGCATTGGCACGCCCCCCCGATAGGTAAAATACCCCTGGCTGCTGGTATTCACCGAGCCTGAAGGCAGGTGTACGTTTCCTTCGATTGTCGCATTGCCTCCGAGAATAAGGCCGGACATGCCTCCGAAAACAAAAAGAGCGCTGTTGTTCAAGTCTGTGTGGCGCTGGCCAATGACCCTGTTGATTTTCCTGGTTTGTGTGCCATACCTGGCCTCCATCCCGCATTCCAGGAAACAGCCTTTACGCGTTACTGAAACGGAAAAACCGCTTTCGCTGTCCAGTTCCTTCCTGATTTCAGGGGTGGAAAGCAGATAATCGAGACCATCCGGGGTATTCATAAGATATTGCACATACTCTTCAGCAGCAGTCACAATGAAACCGGTCTGGATTTTTTTTCTATAGGTTTCCACGCTTTTCCGGTGTCTGCCATAGCCGAGAATGATTGCGTTGAGCAGGAACGCAATAATTACCAGAAGGGAAAGAACAAGGTATGCGGCATAGCCATCCTGGTTCGCGAGTGCTGGTGTCCGTCCAACATGCCTGGGGCCGCTGTCTGTTGTTTTCAGGTCCCTACTGAATGGTGAACGGTTTTTTCTTATACAAAACATTGACCTTGTCTCTTTCAATTTTCAGGATGGTCATTCCCCCAACCGTGTCCGACACCCTTACCATTTCCGTACGGTCTGTTCCCATTTGCCGCAAAATCGCCACTGACCCATTGTCCTGCATTAAAATCCCCTCTATCTTCCACGGCGGAGGCTTTAGCACTTCGACTACTGGCATTTTCTGTGCGGCATTGGCCGCTGGTCTGGAAACAATCTCTTTTTTTACCGCAGGTGCAAAGGGATCGCGGCCTTCTTCATTAAATTTTGAGACCTTGGGTAAAGAATCAGCCCTGGACTGGACCATTGCGGTTGAATCCGCTGTTTCCGTGGAAATAACATCTTTTTCTTTCACCACGTGCAATATTTTGTACAGGTTAATGCCCCATACAATTACGGCTATACCAACCATTAAAATAACTACTTTTTTTCGCATAACTCATTGCTGACTATATAAATACAAAGAAACATCAGCTTTCCCGGTCAAATTTGAAGTATAGCTATTTTCCACAAAAAGTTCGTCCACACTAACAATATATCCTGAATCTTCAATGTTCTCTAAAAAGCCTCCAAACGCGTTATAAGGGCCTTTAAGCTCAAGATTGAACCTGAGCCTGATATAGTTCTTGCCCTTCTCTTCGGGCATGGTATTTATGACTGTAACCGTAATGCCGGATTCGCCTGAGGCCTTGTTCATCATGGCATAGATGTTTGAAAGCGAATTGGCGTTTGAAATGTTCATTTTCAGGGTCGCGGCCTTTTCACGGAGCGTATTATTCTGTTGGATCATCTTTTTCAGGTTCTTCTCAAAGTCCTGGGCCTCGGAAACCGACTGTTTGCGGTCCAGAAGGCCGGAGAATGTCTCAATATCGCTCCCTGCCAGGGGCAAAAGAACATAGAGAACAACGGCCAGAATGATCGAAAAGACCCCGGCTGACAATATCTCGAACCGGTATTTCCGGTACGTGTCGCTCTGCTGAATGTCTTCAAGAAACTTCATAGTGCCATTGTTATTTTGAAATATACCGCTTCAGAACGGAAACGGCCCTTGGTAGTGCCATATGCCTTTGACCCTGCAACGTTCTTTGTCACATTCAAAGTGACTTTGCCAAATTGTTTGTTCTGTTCGAGTTTCACAAGAAAATCCTTCAATCCCTCTTCGCGCGAGGCAAATCCCGTAACATACATTTCAGGTCCTGTCTCAACTCCCTTCTGAAAATGCATGGAGGAAAACCATACTGAATCCGGAAGGCAATTGCGCGCTGATTCGAGCAGTAAAAACACCCGCGACCGGTGCGCGGACAGCCCCTGGTCTTCCTTAAGGTCGCGTGACAGCCGCCTGTTCTCCTGTTTCACCTTGTTGAGCTGCTCTATGGTACCGCTGTATTCCGCATAGGCGCTCCTGCCGCTTAGTTCTCCTATGAAAATCCCAAGTCTGAACAGGGCAAACAACAGTACGAGGCCTGCGCACGCGGCCAGACCAATGGTTTTCCCAATGGTAAATATTTTTTTGAACCGTATGCGCCGCACATTGTCCGCGCTTGCGGCCGGCCCCAGCCGTATCCGGTTCCCGCTCTTGCCAATGGTGGTTTGCGCCGCATGATAGGCGATTTCATGCGATGTTGATGTATTGACCGGCAGACTGGCCACATGCCTTTGTTCTTTCCTGCAATGGTCTATAAATCCAGGACAATTGCCAAAAACAAGCCAATGTTCAACCGGCACTCCAAAAAGATGGGTCTCCCAATACTGGACCAGTACTGAATCCGTTTCAGCGGCAAATGCCTCTGGGTTTTCCGCTGCTGCTTTTTCGCCAAGTGCAATGCGCCTGCAAATTTTGACTTCCCCATTCACCAGGACGAACAAAAATGTCTGGCACTGCTCCACAAGCAACACCCCGTATATGCCCTGCAAGAGCTCCGGATCACGGGCCCTGATGAATTCAAGCGGTCCGCTTGTTATGCGTAAAAAACTAATACCAGCCTTTGCAAATGCCGCGACATCAGCGTCCAGATTATCCATTTTTACTACAACAACAATAACGCTGTTTATGGCATTGTCCGATGGCTGGACAATGTAGTCGTAATAAACCTGGTCTGGATTGATTGAATGGGGCAAGAACGATTCAGGATTTTTAATAAGCCATTCGGAAACGTCTTCAGCAGCGGGTATTTCGAGCATGCGCACAAGCAGGGTGTTTCCCGAATATGAAAGGGTAAACCGTTCCCCATCAGGGTCAAATCCTTGGGGGAGTTTGATGGTGTTGTTTTTTGAGTGGAAAACAAGCTCTTTTACAACCTTGCCATTGGGAGCGACTCCAACGCAATAATAGGTGGCGTTGTCCTGGTGCAGGGTATATGTGACAGTCCGGGAATTATTGAACCCCCGGAACAATAATCGCAGGATTGCCCCCCTATCAGGGGGGTGTCCCTGCGCAGTATTTGTACGGGGGGTGAGTTCCATTGTACTCACAGTGTGGCCGTTATTCCTGCAGGCTCTTAATCATCTGTTCCTTGTCCACAGCGCCTTCGTTGCCAAAATAGATGTGCGGGGTAAGGAAGATCATCATGCGGTTCTTCTGGTGCTCGGTCTTATTTGTGCGGAAAAACCAGCCAATGAAGGGTATTTTTGAGAGATAGGGAACGCCACTCACGGTTTTACGGTCTGTCTGCTCGATTAGGCCGCCAAGAACATAGGTTTCACCATCGTGCAGCCGCACAACCGACTTTATCTCGCGCTTGTTTATTGGCGGCGGTATACCATCACTCACAGAAATGCCAGGTATGTGAAAACTCGGCGTGACTTCAACAGTTACTTCCTGATCGCCGGTGAGCCAGGGTGTGACTGTAAGGCTGACATCCGCGTTGATTTGTTCAAAATGCTCGCTTTCGCTGACCACGGCATTTACACCTGTTGTCGTGGTTGCGGTCTTGAGGAGGAAATATTGGGTGGTACCAATGAGAATGGTTGCCGTGTGTCCATTAAGTGTTGCCACCTGTGGGGTTGAAACCACGTTTGCTAGCCCCTCCTGCTCAAGGGCGCTTATCTGTGCCCTGAACTGCGTGGGTAATTTTGTGATCTGTTTGAGAGAAAAGTAATCGCTTATTGGCCGCTCCCTGATGGTATTGATGTCCTGGCCTGTTGCGGTGATATTTATCCCGGGAAAGAAGGAATTGCCGTTGTTTCCATCGCCACTGCCAGTGAACAGTTTAACGCCAATGTTCCTTGCCCTTGAAATTGAAAAATCGACCACCAGGGCCTCTATGAGTATCTGGGCGACCGGCTGGTCCACAATATGGATGAACTCTTTTGCGGATGAAATATAGTCATAGGTCCCGACAAAAATAATGCCGTTCTGTTCCTTAAGAACATTGACCTTGAGGCTCTTCATGATGGCTTCGGGCAATAATTTAGAAATATCCTCTGCCTTCATGTACTTGAGTTTTACCAATTCAGCCGTATTTACTGCGTTGGACGATATTTCGCCGATAAAATAAATGCCTTTTTCCTTCCAGAAAGAGTACTTCGTATTAGTCAGCAGGTATTTAAGGGCATCGTCCACGCTGATGTAGTTCTCGACCTTTGCGCTTATCCTCGCATCGAGCTTGCCATACACAAAAATGGAGATACCCGCGCGCGAGCTGATGATATTTACCACTTCAGAAAGGCCCGCGTCAGTGACTTCCATTTTTACCTTGCCACTGTCCACATATATGGCAAGCCTGCTCCGCGAGGATGATTCATCCTTGCTGCTGACCCATACCGGCCGGGTAACATAGTATATATTGTTCTTCTTGGCTATTTCGAGCCCGTTGCTCTCAAACAAGGCAACCAAACCTTTGTCCAAATCAACGTTGTTCAGCAGGCAGGTAAGCGTTCCAGTAATGCCTTTTTCAACAATGATGTTCTCGTTTGATTCGTGCATAATAAGACGCACTACCGTGTCTATTGAGGCTTGTTTTAAATCCATGGAGAGCTGTCCATTAACCAGACGGACTACGCATGGCAGCGGTTGGGGTGCGGGCGGCAACGGCGGGGTGGGTTTAAAGACTTCTACAATACCGTTGCGAACCTTGTAATAATACCCATATTTGGTGATGATGAAATCAATGGCGTCTTTGACTTTGATGTTCTTGAAATTGACCGGGATGTTGCCTCTGACATCCGGGGAAAGCCATATATTGAGGCCATATTGCATACCAAGGGTGCGGAGAACATCGCGTATATCAGCGTCTTTGAAGTTCATTTCCGGGATGGTTACGCTATCTGGAACAGGAAGCAGTTCCTTTTTGTTTATTAAGGAATCTGAGGTGGTTGGGCCGAGGTTTTGAGAATATGAAATGCAGATAAAAAGACCAAGCACCAGCATGAATTTGATCATATGTAAGCCTTTGAGAATTCTACAAAATATACTCTATTTTATACGGAAAAGGAAAGGGTTTTATGTTTGACTTTTCAATAATAATAATGTATATTATTGATGTTAAAATAAGGGCTTGAGAGTACCGAGTTCTCTGTTTTAAGATAGCACCTTTTCCTTCTCGATTTCAAGCTTGATTTTCAGCTTTGATTGTTCGATTGCCAGGTCAAGCCAAGTATCCACAAGCTTCCGATACTTTTTGTATTCAGCAATCTGCTTTTTCAGCACTTTTACGAACTGCGGCCTGACATACTCTGTCCTGCTTTGCATGTGATAAGTGTAGCTGATCTGGAACGACCCGCCCGATTTGGTGGCCGGATCCTTGTACTGCCGGGTAAGCGAGCCGGGCCGCATTTCCCCGACGTCCTGCAGGTTTTTCTTGATGGCGTTGATTCTCGTTTCAATCTGAGACAGTTTTTCCTTGCGCATAGGGCCTCCTTTTACCTATAATATAGCATATATATGCTATATAGTCAAGTCTTTTCTTTGTTTTCCAGGAGGTTTTTATGGGATTATGGCGTATCTGGTGGAGTACTATGCAGTTATTGCGGCCCACCTTCAAACGAACCCGGCCATTTCTCTGGTTTGTTCTTGCCTGTGCAGGCATGACCATCCGTTTGGATTTGGCCGGAGTCACCAGCATTGTCAGGGCCGTGGGGTTGAAGGAATGGTGTTATGACCGGCTGCTTGATGCGTTTCACAGCAAAGCGGTTACCCTTTCTGTTTTCACCAGGGCATGGAAAGGCATTGTCATGCGCATATTCCGTCCCTTCCTGTACACCCTGAAGGGGCGGGTAGTCTGTATTGCGGATGGCATTAAGGCGGCAAAAGCGGGAAGAAAAATGCCAGCAGTGAAAAAGCTCTATCAGAGTTCAGAGTCAAACACCAAGCCGGAATACATTTTCGGCCATTCCTGCCAAGTCGTTTCCATCTTGGCTGGCTTCATGAACAGCTTTTTTGCTGTACCATTGGCCTGCAGAATACACGAAGGCGTGGTCCTCTCCAACAGGGACACCAGGACGCTGGTGGACAAACTGGCCTTGCTGGTGAAAGAACTTGCCTTTGAAACGCCCATGTACCTGACGGCAGATGCGTATTATGCGGCGCGGAACATGATTCTTCCGCTTCTTGCGGCCGGACACCATCTGGTATCCGCGGTCAGGATCAATGCCGTGGCATACGCACCAGTAATTCACCAGAATAGCTCCGGACCGGGAGCGCCAAAAAAATACGGTAAAAAGATCAAGCTGCGTACGCTCTTTGATAACCAGGATGCCATGAAAAAGGCGAAGAGCCCTGTATATGGCGAAGAAAAAGTCACTCTTCTCTACCGGGTAAGAGACCTTCTGTGGCGTCGCACTGGGATCATGGTCAGGTTCGTCGCAGTCATCCATCCGGTCAGGGGAAAGAAAATATTCATGAGTACGGACCTCACCTTGTCGCCCATAGACATTATTCGCACCTATGGCTTCCGGTTTAAAATCGAAGTCGTCTTCAAGCAGGCAATTCACACCATCGGCGCCTATGCGTATCACTTTTGGATGGCGGCCATGAAGCCAGGCAAACGCAAGACCGGTAACCAATACCTGCATCGCGAGTCCCCGAAATACCGTGCGGCGGTCATACGGAAAATGGGCGCCTATCATCTGCACATGATGGCTGGCATTGTTGTCCAGGGCATGCTCCAGTACATGGCGGTGGCGCATACCGCTACCGTCTGGGCGTCTTTCGGGTCATGGATACGGACGATCAGACCAGATGTCCTGCCATCAGAGCGGGTTGTTGCCGTGGCACTGCGGAACATCTTCCCGGAATTTCTTGCGGGTAGACATCACGACGATACCCTCGTGGAATTCATCAGGAATAAAATCGATCTCGAACGTGCAGAGGGGTTGAAAATGGTTGCGTAAAGGCCGACACTATGCTATTTTAACAGAAAACTCGGGACTCACAAGTAAGGGGATAAAATGATTAAAATAGTCGTATTGGTGTTGCTATTCGTTTCGGTTGCGTTCTCTGAAACATATCTTATCTGGCAGGATGCCATTAAGAAGGGCTATGCGCTGTCTGATAGTCCTGGTCCGAATTTAAATATACCGCAAGATAAAACCTATGAAGGAGTGGTTCGATCAGAATATTATGATATAATTCTCGACGGCCGGAATACTGGTTTTTATTTGTGGTATTCGTACAATTATCGTATAAAACGTGATATCATCGCTTCGTTCGACCTAAATAGACTTCGTGGTACCATTGTTTCTGCTAAGATAAGAGCTGAATTTTTTGATTATATGTCAGAGTTGGACAATCAATCTACCAATCTAGCTGGTAACATTGATGTTCAGATTGCTATTGGTGATGCATTTCTCGTAAACCATTATACAGATAATGATTATACCTACTGTAGTGATGATGCATTGATTTTTTCCAGTGCCATAGGTTTATGGTGGATGACGAATATAGATACAATAACCATTCAATCATTACAAGGGCAGTCCGATTCTTCTTCACCATCACCATTGTGGCGGCAATTTGTAGAAATAGATGTGACACCGCAAGTGCAATGGATATTGAACAACAATGATTCCGCGCAGAATCATTTATATACCATCATTATGACTGCAATTGGTGGTACGGGACGCCTCTTCGTCTTTGGAAAGAATGGGTGTGACTCTAGCTATCATGCACTTGCACTTCCGGGGGACAAATGGACCAACGATTGCAACACCCTTCATTTCCTTATAGAAGGTTCGTTAACTCCCGAACCACCAGCCTTAGCTGAACGAGGCACTCCAAACCGAATAGAATCACTCACGCTGGCCAGTTATCCCAACCCGTTTAATCCGACCACCACGATTTCATATGTCATACCTGGAAATAATACGGGGATGCTGTCCATATATTCTATTGACGGTAAACGTATCATTCAGAAGTCGATTATGGGGCAAGGAGAATATCTTTGGAATGCAAGGGGAATGGTGAGTGGGATTTACCTTTGCAGACTTGGATGTGATGGGAAAGTGTTAACAAAGAAAGTTCTACTGGCTAAATGAGAGTCATATTAAAGAAAGTTTTCACATTGAATAAACAGAAAATTATGCAAATGGTTAAATTATTTTTCCCCATTCAAATAATTGCTTTAATCATAACAGGTTGTTTGATATATTGTACAAAACCTTTAGATGGTGGCAGGTGCACCTATGACAACTTTCCAGTCTCAATCAGAATAGTTGAGATCTCTAAAGCTGACAGCTTCGCTTTCGATTATGCTCAAAGATCTGTGTTCTGCCATGACCCATTTGCTATTAAATATATCTTCCTTGATTATATAGCCTTGCAAAACAAACTGTATCCCCAATGCCAAACATCATATCCAGAAACATCCATAATAAAGATTTATAACAACTATGTATATCCCGGATCGTCATACATAAGCAAATACAAAATAGAAATTGATAATATCTATTCCGGCAGAATACTAAAAATTAAATCCGGATCATGCAATCCATGCATTCTTGAATTGGATAGTATTGATCTAAATGATAACTTTGAAAAAGATACCTGTAATTGACCAATACTAAAGAATCAGTAGTGTCCAGTTAAATTCCTTTTCATAACGCCAAAGACAGCTGCCTTGGGGATGCCCGACTCTTTGCAAACGTTCTAAACCCAAAGCCAACAGGCCATAGGGCACCTCTAAAAATTGAGGTTTTTGAAGAAAAGACTTGACAAGAGGCGAGACGTATATTATATTCTAGTCTGGGCAGGGCAAAATCTACCCCAGACTGGAGGAAATTCATGGGACAGCTGAGCATTTTTACCGTCGAAGACCGGTTTGCATCCTTGAGCAAGTGCGGAGACCCACTGGAACGGCTCAATACTGTGGTTCCCTGGGAAGAATTCAGGCCCGTTTTGCACCGTGCCATGCGGAAAGAGCGTAAAAGCGAAGCTGGCCGGAAGCCGTTCGACTATGTCATGATGCTTAAAGTACTGTTTCTAGAGAGCCTGTACAATCTTTCGGACGACCAGATGGAATACCAGATACGCGATCGTCTGTCATTTACCCGGTTTTTAGGGTTGACGCTTGAGGATACGGTTCCGGATGCCAAGACGATCTGGCATTTTCGTGAGGTACTGACTCAGATGGGCATCATCAAGGGTTTGTTCCAGCGGTTTAACTGGTATCTGGAAAAGAAAGGGTATACAGCGAAGAAGGGCCAGCTGATCGATGCGACGATCGTGGAGGTTCCCCGTCAGAAAATAACGAATAAAGAGAAGGCTGTTATAGAGGAAGGCAAGGTTCCTGAGTCATGGAAGGAAAATCCTGCGAAGGAATGCCAGAAGGACGTAGATGCGCACTGGACGAAGAAGAACGACAAGTCGTACTATGGCTATAAGAACCATATCAACGCTGACGCAAAGCACAAGCTGATACGTGACTATGCAGTGTCACCGGCGAATGAACATGACAGTGAGGCGTTCGATGATGTTGTCAGCAAGGATACAAATTCGAAAGACATTTATGCGGACTGCGCTTATCGATCTGCTGAGCGCGAACAGGAGCTGAAAGCCAAGGGATACAGGAGCCATATACACTCGAAGGGATACCGAAACAGCCCATTGAGCAAATTCCAGGGGAAGCTGAACACGCGGAAATCGCGGATACGCGCGCGAGTGGAACATGTGTTCGGGCAAATGGTGAATGCGATGGATGCGAATTTTATCCGATGTATCGGATTGATGCGCGCTGCTGCGCGGATAGGGTTGAACAATCTGGCATACAATCTGAACCGGTATGCCTACTTGGCGTGTAAGGTATAGGGCGATGGCCCGGAAACGGGCCGATGAGCCCCGGCGGGGGTGAGAAAGAGAAGAAAATCAGCCGAAAATCACCGGAAAACAGTTAACTGAAACCATCATGTCAATGAAAATTGGAAATCAGGAAAAAAGACGGTTGAAAAGTGAATTTTTAGAGGTCCCCTAGGGTAATTTATTCTATTGAACAGGAGATTATTACGGTATATATTCTGGAAATAACTCCGCACAAATACTAGGAGAATATCATGAAACAGTACAATCCGAATGATTTTGTTGCTGCCAAGGCCCATACGATCTTAACCACAGGTGAGACCATCAAACTGCTGCGTGAACTCAAGGGGTGGACCCAGAAGGAGCTTGCCCGCAAGTGCGGCATTAGTGAAACGAACCTGAGTTTACTGGAACACGGCAAGGTTGAAATCGGGAAAAAACGGGCGGAACAGCTTGCAAAAGCCTTCAATGTTCATCCTGCGATCATCATGTTCCCCGAATATGAAGCGCTTGAGATCCAAAGAGCGGCATAGTCACATTTTCCTCATCTTTCTCATCTTCACATAGCAGATAATAAACAATATGCCGGTCACTACCAGGGGGCACGTTATTATCGTAAACCTGCCAACATCTGAATACGTATGAAAGAAAACCGATGAAATGATACTGAGAATGATCATTGCAATGCCGCTCGATAGCGGGTCTCTCCAAAATTGGAACAGGGTGATCAGGATAATAAACGATGGAGCAAGATGAATGCCAAAACCCCGGAACTTGTCCATAATCGGCGCATCCATGGAAAAGACGTCAAAGGCAAAGCTTGAAATGAATATGATGTATGCGATTGTCAGTATTCTGGGCGCCCAGATGAATTTTGGCAAAGGCGTGTATTCGAGCATGGAGTCTCTTGTATGGTTTTTGCGTCCAATTATTTTTAAAAAGCCGTTCTTTCTCCGTATTATATATATTAAATAATACATAGGTAAGGTCATACAATGCGCGATAAAACCATGAATACTTCGATCTCCAACATTATGCACAGGCATGTCATTACCACGGACATAGCCGCGTCTGCCAGCGTATGCGCTCAACAAATCTCCCGCGAACATGTGGGATGCCTCATTGTGGTCAAAGGCGAAAAGCCCGTGGGCATTATAACCGAACGCAGCTTTGTGGACCTTGTGGAAAAAGGCGCACTTGATTTGAAAAAGACAAAGGCCGCGGATTTCATGAGTTCCCCGCTTATCACGATATCCCCGCAGGCAAGTTTCTCCGCTGCAATGGAGATTTTCAACAAAAAAGTGATAAAGAGAATCCCTGTTGTAAAAAAAGGCAAAATTGTTGGGTTACTCACGCTTAAAGACATGGTCGAGTATTCGAACCTTGCGCTTGCTAATCTAAACGAGAAGGTACAGAAGCTTAAAAAAGAATCATCCACAGACGCGCTGACCGGTGTGTTGAACAAAGCCGCGCTTCTTGAAACACTGCGCAAAGAATACAGCAGGATCAAGCGTTATGGCGGCCGCTCTTCGATTCTCTTTATTGATATCGATCATTTTAAGAAGATCAATGACACCTATTCCCATATTGCGGGCGATGCAGTGCTCAAGGAATTGGGAGCGCTTCTTACCAGGGAATGCCGCCAGATCGATACCATTGGGAGATTTGGGGGAGAGGAGTTTGTGATTGTCGCGTATAACAGGAAAAAGTATCATGCGGTACGGTTTGGGGAACGTCTGAGAAAAGCCATTGAGGAGCATGTTTTCACGTTTGAGAAGACCGCTATTCACCTTACTGTGTCTATTGGCATTGCCAGCCTGTTTGAAGGCAGGAGCTACACTGTGGCGCTTGCACGGGCGGACAAGGCGCTTTACCACGCTAAAAAGATGGGAAGGAACAGGATTGGTTTATGGAGAGAGGCAAGGCTACGCATCGCGAATTTGTAGAACATTGGTTCTGTATTTGTCAGATGTCATGGGAAAAAGGATTCCTTCTGTAATTCGTTGGGGGATAAAAAGTAAGAGGGACCCACTTTTCAGTGAATCCCTCTAAGTATTGGTAGCGGGGCTTGGATTCGAACCAAGGACCTACGGGTTATGAGGACACTTTTACAAAGCGGCGATTGAGCGTAATACATGCGGAAGATCGCGCTCTTTATAAATTGAAGGGTACACCTAAGGAGTAGACAAAAGGTATGATTTTGCGGTTGCGCATTAGATGTCTTTCGTTCAGAATCAGAGTGTAGCCACGCAGGTATTCAAAACGGCTTGTTATAACCTGTCCTCTAAGCACTTGATAATTCAATAAAGTATACTATATTTTATAAACATACAATAGATAAGTATGATTCTCGCAAAAAGCACTAATGTATTCCTGTGATATTTTATCAATGCAGGAAATCGACTAAATAGCCATTGTAATGTTGGTTTAGGAGGAGATAATGAATAATAATGTACTCTATTATCCTACTATTGAATTTAAAGATTATGCTTGGTTGTGGAGCGCGTCCTTATTATGGGATCGAATTTATAGAATAGTTCCGAAAGGATATCAACCCGACGAACCCGAAAATGTTAAAATTCTTACCGATACTGGAGAAATTGGAATTCCGATACATCCAGATTCTTATGCTAAAGAAACTGCAGAAATATTTTTAAAGAAAATTAAGTCAAAAGAATGGACGGCAGCAGCACTGTCATTTGAAATATCAGCAGCATATTCACGAATCCATCAAGACAAGGTTGATGTAGAACTAAGAAATATTATAATTGCGAAAGGTTGTGCTGCAGCACAAGACGAATGGCTCCATGTGCCAGTAGAATTTGAAGCTCTATATATGACCTATCTAGCCGAACGCATATCTCGAAGAAACAATCTTCCAATAATTTCTGATAGTGCTGCTGCTTGGACTGGTGCAACATATTTTAAATACGATGGAGAGGTAGAAGATTTTCCTTACGATGAACAAACACAACAGTTAGCTACTCTTGTCATTCGTGATATTGTTCCTTATGACATCTTAAATATTCGCCCAGATAGCATTATAAAATATCGAGATAAATATCGTGATGAACGCCAACGTTTTTTAAATGCAATCCGTATAGCCGCAAAAGAACTATCAAATTGCGAAGACGAGGGGGTTTACAAAGACAAGCTTGATGACTTAAAAAAGGAAATAGAGTCCTCTCTAAAAGATATTAGAAGAAGCATGAGGATGCTGAATGTAGCGGCTTGGACTGGCATAAAAAGTATTTCTTTTCCTGTTGTATTGAAAGTTGCCGAAGCAATATCAGGCAAACAACTTGATCCAACCACTCTTAAGATTGTGTCTGCATTAGGTGTCGGTATAGGTTTAGTTTCTGGTTTCTCTGATTGGAAAGATAAAAGAAGGCAGATTATAAAAAAATCGGATTATTCATATCTTTTGCAGCTTCAACGTAGCTGGAAAGGTTCTGCAATTCATAGTAATGATTATAACTATTACCTATGTAGAAAAATGGAAGAATTTATTAACGACTAATGATTAAAGATGTAGTAGAAAGACTTCTGTTGTTCATAATAACTAGTTTTAATGGAACTAGAGTATTTCATGTCAAGATGTGTATCCCGGATTCAATAAATCATATTCTAATAGATTTTAATATAGTCTGTCTTTGGGTTTCTTCATCTATTTGCCGCCTTATTTCAGCCTCTTCTAGTTGAACAATTTCTTTGGTTTCATTTTCAACAATTAATCGATATTGTTTATTCGTTTGTTCAATAAACATTTTCAAATCATCAGTAATCTTCTGTGCATTTTGGCCTTGTAAGAGTTGATATCTTATTAATTGGCCGCCATGAATCTCGTACCAATGACCACTCATTTCCAGTGCTCTTGTTTCATTGGAAACATCCTTAAAGATAGATCCCCACTTTTCGTTAATATCTTGATTTAATCTATAAATTAAAAATGAATCGGAATAATTAAGCGGGGGAACAATCTGGATTGGGTTTAGATAAATTGGATCAGTAATATCCGCTCCTTGAAACTGCAGAGCCTGCTGCATTTTTATCAGTTTATCATTGCCTTGGGCCAATTGCGACCGAACCTTTATCTCGCTTAACACTTCCGAAATTGAGCCATACCTTTCTTCTGGTGATTGTCGAATCATTCGATCGACAATTTCGTCAAGATACCCGAAAGGAGAGGCAAAATTGCGGATTAAAGCAAAGCCTGTTCCACCAGGTATCTTTTTTGTGAATATTTCATTGAGGATTAGACCGAGGGAGAAAATGTCTGTCCGATGGGACACTTTACCACCTCGAATTCGTTGTTCGGGAGCGGCATACGGAAAATTTGCCAACCGTTCACCTTTTGTCTCAATGGATGTATATAACCTTTCTTCATTAAAATGGGCAATTCCAAAATCAGCTAAAGCTATTTTATCTTTGCTATTCCAAAGAATGTTTTCCGGTTTAATATCCCTATGAAACACATCTTGCGAATGAGCATATTGGACAGCCTCCAACAATTGAATGTAGAATGACAACTTAGATTCGTGGCTAAAATTGCTATCAATTAGATCACGAAATGTTGCTGGGAAAAGAGGCATAATAAAAAAAGGGCACTTGCATTCATTAATTTTAATATATCCTATGTCCAATATATTTACTATCCCAGGATGCTTATTGTTTTGCCCGAAATATATTTCGTTCTTGAATCTTTTGGCTTTACGTGTATCAACATGTTCAGGTTTTAGACATTTTATCGCAAATATGTTTTTATCTTCATCTTGAACATGAAAGACAACCCCAACACCTCCTTCAATAAAATTTGTTACCGTATAATTTCCAAAAGCCGTTTCAAATGATTTTATGTTTTGGATTGATACTTTCTTTGGTTGCTCGGATTGTTGAGTAGAGTTCAATAGTGTTTGATTGGATTTAATGTTGAGAATGCGCAATAAAGTAGGATGATTTAGGTTTTTAAAAGCATATTCTTCATCAGAATAGAGAACTTTTCCAACACGTTTAGTATGCGGTCCGATATGGGAAAGGATTCCTTGTCCTGTTAATATTTTTAATTGTTTTGCTAATGCGGCATGAGTTTTAGATGCACCGTCCGTATTATTTAAATCTTCAATAAAAGCTGCTAAATCTGATGGCGCAAAAGAATAGGTTGGATTTTGAATAGCCCGATCGCGGGCAATTCCAAGAGCCTTTTGGACATATTCAAGCTCATCCATATAGTTTACCCTCCTATCCTTCTTTATAAAATGAATTTCCTTAGCACTCGTCGTCAATAATTAATTGATCTTATCATGCATAACTCAATTCTGTCCGACATGTCCGGCATTCATCCTTTCTACGGAATGGAAGGCATTCCTGCCGTGGACATAGATTCACCCAATTTCACCTAAGTTTAAATTTTATACGACTGTCGCATAATTCATAGATATGTTAACAATTTGATGCTCTTTTGCCTATCCTTCTATCTGTCATAATAACAATAACTTACGGCTCTTTCTACTTCCATATCAAAAAAACATTGACGCCTGAACATGTGTTCACTATATTACAAGCAGAGAGTACTCTTCGCAGTAAGGTTCGAAGGAAATTTTCATTATGAATAAATTTAAACAAATACAATCAAAGATAGAGGAGCTTTTCCGTTCGGATATCCAAGCCGCAGTAGATTTAGCTTTGAACCTTCCTGAAGACGATCCGAATATATCTCAAATTAAAGCATCCACACTCGTCGATGGTGGATATCAGCTAAAATCAGAACAAAATATTAAACAGGGTATAAAACTTTTCGAAAATCTTCTTTCGATTGATGAAATTAAAGTGCCCACACTTTATAATTTAGCAAATGGGCTTCATAATTTATCGCTTTTAAAGATGGACTACTACGGTAAGGAATGGAAGACACTATATAAATGGTATATGGATACCATAAAAGACCGATTGTTGGCAAAACACAATTATTCAAAAGCTATAGTTGGCCATTCAAATTCAAAATTAACTGCGCAGGCATTAAACAATCGTGCCAATATGCTTCATAGTGCTTTTCGTTGGATTGAAGCGACCCATGAATATAGGTTGGCATTAAAAAATGACCGTAGGAATGGTATCGCCGCAGGTGGCATTATTAAACAGATTATGAACGGCTACCATAGAACTGCGATAAATATAAATTGTTTGCCGATACTTATTCCGCCTCTTTATAAAACAGTTATTGACAATAAAGAACATTCAATTCAATTATGTGGTGTAAATGATTATCAAAGGATGATGGATCAGTTTAACGAATGGAAAATACAAGATATTCCACATAAAATAATTACCATAAAAACGATAAAGTTAACTCCTTATCAGACGTTTATTTTATCCAACGAACTTTACTTAAGTCCTTTTATGAGTCGTGAGCTTTTTAAACCTGATATATGTGATTCGTTACAGATACAAACCTTTATTTCGAAGGACAAGCTGAAAGCATATAAAATCCCACCCATTTTTGGAATGTTTAATATGATTAAGGCCGATTTTCTAACGATCAGATGGCTTGCTTTTAATTATTTCAGATCAAATTTACCAAAGAATAGTTATTATCACGATACTCTCGATTATGCAGTTTACGGCACCAAACCATCGCTTCTAGCCATTACACAACGGTTAGCTTTTGATATCCTCGATAAAATTGCAGTAGCAGTATTAACAGGTATTGGTGATCAACGTGCAAAAGACCGCACAATATCCTTTCGAACAGCTTGGTTCAAATTTCCTGATGAAAATAAACCACCCATGGGCTTATTTCCAACAATTGAAACAGAAGTGGAAAAGGGTAATCGTGCCTTAATTGCCTTGTCGGAACTCGCGTTTGACATTTTCGATTACTATAAAGATGGCTGTTCATATTTGAAAAGAAAGCATAAACTCAGGAATTCTTCCACTCATCGTTTTACTATATTGCATGACATGTTTCTTAAGAATAATTTCAAAGATGGTGCAGTTGAGCATTATGATATTAATGATATCGAGAAAGAATTAATTGACACGCTTTTTATCGTGAAAGCTGCCATAATTTATTTTGTTGAGGTTGTTTACTTTCAAAACGGAATCTTGAACCGTGAGCTGGGCGGGAAATTAATGGATTTGGATATTCCGTCACACAAGCAAATACGAGGAGAGAAATCATAATGCGAACATTGACACAGTTATTAATAAAGGTGCCAACCAAATGGAGTTTTTAAGAAATGTATTTTAATGATGATAAATTAACGGCAGTATTTACTCGATTAAAGATAAAACCAACGGGAGATGCGTTAGTCGACGCAGCAACCACCACCTTACTTGACAGGATTGATACCTTAATTCAGGCTTTATCAAAAATTGATTATGAAACTTTACGTTCGGAGTATGATTCGAAACTTTCTAAATACGGTGTAAATAAAATTCCAGCTGATGAGCTAAAACATCTCTGTTCACTTGAAGAAACAATTCATGCATACGTTCGCATGAGTAATAAGAAAGATGAAGCCGTATTTACGATTGTTGCCTTGGATTTCTTCCTTTCTGCCAAATCAAAGCCTGAAATACTTACAATATTGGAAGATGATCCATTAAGTTTCAAGCACCAGGTACTTACTCGATATGGGTGGATAAAAAACCAGAAACAATTGATGGATTCGGGCAAGTCTTTCAATATGCCCTTTCTATGTGATGTAGGATCTTCTGACAGACGCAAGGGGATCGATCGCGAATTCTTTGTTCTTTTGCACTTTTTACCATTATATAATGATTATAAAAAGGCTGAATTGCTTTTCGAAAAACATCAAGGTAATGACTGCCCAGATTTCCTCGTTAACGATTTCAAACAAATGATGGGGATAGAGATTACTGAAGCAACTGCGAGCGCACAAGCAAATCTGGAGAGCAAAGAAAGAGAAGCGTTTATTGACCTTCTTAAAAATAACTTGGCCGCCAGCAAATCTGTTGATATTACTATTTGGTCTAAACCATCCTGGCAAACCTTGAATAAGAATGGAACTAAAATTATCCAATGGCTCAGCAACGAGATGGACAGATTTCTTGCCGAAAGTCATAATACGGAGCCTTTTTATTCCAATATGGAGGAACTAAACCTAAATGTTCAATTGGGTCCCTCAAAAAATGCACGCCTTTGGGAGATGGGCCCAGAGCGCTTTGATTATGGACAAGAATTGGAGAATGCATTAGGCAACCAGATAGCAACAATCATAGAGAAGAAGCTGAAGGCATCTTCGAGTCCAAACATCAGACCAACAATTCTAGTTATTTATGTGAATGAGTTCCTTGTTACCCAACCGAATCATTTGGTTGATGTTGTGTCTGCAAGGATTGGAAAATCATTCAAAGATAAGTTTAATGAGATTTGGTTTCTTTGTGATTCAAAAGCTTTTTCTATAGAACGTGAAAACTTATGACAAATGTGTCTCAATTAATAGATAACCGGTCCAGTTTCATCAATGATGTCTGCAAACGATTGTCTGAGGGCAATAATTATACACTTAACGAGCAAGATAGTAAATTTTCTTTTGTAGAGTTTGTTAATAAACGAGAGAACGAATTGGCTAAAACACTTTTAAAACAGGTCCGAATTTATTTGGATACAAATTTTTGGATTTTGTTGAGAGATGTTCACTTGGGCCGTTCAAGATTTGAGGTCGACAATATTGCCTATTTGAAGATACGATCTCTTTGTGCGGAAAACAAAGTTGTATGTCCGATAAGTGACGGGGTATTTTTTGAGATTCTTAAACAAACAGATACCCAAACGAGAATAGCAACGGCACAAGTTATTGATCTTTTTGGTAAGGGTGTTATTATAAAGTCATATTTTAATCGACTTAGCCAAGAATTTTATTCCTTTTTAAAATCTGCTATGCAAGGGAAGAAGCCCCAATCAATCCCAGCCTTCCATTCCATTTGGACATTTATCCCTCATATTGTTGGAATATTTTCGATTGATATGAAAATTCATGGGGAGGAGCAAGATAAAATCAATAAAATATTTTATAATTTCTATAGCAAGCTGCGCTTTGAAGAGTTGATTAAAATGGTAGACTTAGGAAAACATACTGAAGGTGTTTCTGATAACGATTCGTGGGAAAATCTTGCTGTGAAGTTATCGAACGAAAAAAGAATATATACACCAATAAATTCCTCAATAAGCCAGCTCCATGCAGATGAGATTGCTGGAAGCTTGGAAGTTATTGGTGAACAACTTGCCGACGTTTTCATTGTAGTGTGCAGGGAAATATTTCCTGGCGAGGAATCAAATAAATTGAAAAAGACTGAGGTTTTGGACGTGGCGCGCAAACTTGTTTATAATTGTTTTAAATATGAAAAAGATAAGCTGGCACAATGGTTGCCTACGTCTCATATTCATGCCAGTTTGCATGCATCAATACGGAGAGATCTTCAAAGAAATTATAAAGCAAATGATTTTATTGATATCAAACATGCAAGCGCGGCTCTTCCATACTGCAATGTTTTTGCCACTGACAAACCTCTAGCGTCATTAATTAAAAGTGGTTCTTTGTGTTTGGATCAAAAGTACAATACTAAAGTCGTTTCTGACATGGCAGAACTCAATAATCATTTGCACTGTATATTTCCCTCATAACCTCCGAAAATATTATTTTCTATAAGCCCTTAATAACTGTTACGATGAATTTAGGTAGGATGGCAAGTGGACGAAGCAACGAAAAGATTATATATTGAGGAAATAAACCAGCTGATAAAAGAGCGGCAAAAATATATTTCCAAAAACTATCCAATAATCCGGGAAATCTACAAGTCATCCTATGATGGAGATACCGAGCTTAATCCCCTACGCTGTGAAATTTGTATCTGTTTGATTTTTGGACTTCATCAGGCCGCCATTACCTTGACCAATCATCTGGTGGAAAAACATCTGAAGGTTGCGCTCATATATAAAAATGCAAATTTCGACGTAGAAGGCAAAGACGTAGTCGATAAAATGGTAAAAGCGCTCGCAAAACCTACGGAAGATTACAGCTTTAATGATTTATCTCAAAACATTAATGCTGCGTGTTCACAAGGAATCATTACCAAGGAAGACAAAAAGAAATTAAATGAGATACGAGAATCGTTTCGCAACGCCTATTGTCATGCAGACGCGTTAAAAACACATACAGATAAGGCTATTCCACTTACAAGCGCTAAATTTACTAAGGATGGGATAGAAATGGGACCTACCTCCATGGGAAAAATCGCAGAACTTCCTTTTCTCCAAGGGTTTGCTCAAGTCGCTCACGCAGAAGTTAATGCTAATCCATATTTTCAGTTTGTTGACTCCTTAATACGAAGAACTCGTTCCAAAGTTTTCCCAGACACTTAAAATAATTCACTCGCCACCCTTTGATGGAAAGAGAGACGCGAGCAGACCGTCCAGCGGAAACCATTTCATCGCCTGGGAGAAAGCTTTCAGGATGAAAAAGGCCAGATCGGCATTCGTATCCTTTTTTAATACAATACATTAACCAGCCGCTCTTCTTGTTCGTTTTTACTCTTAACACTTGACCTCTGCAGAACTTATTTTTAATACAAGCCAGACTCGCAGAAACAATAACGATCGTATTTGTCCCTTTTAAGGGGAGGAGGAGGTATAATGGTTGTAAAAATGATTCCAATAGATAAGGTTGAACTAGACCTTTCGAATCCGCGTATAGCACGTTTGCTTGGTATGCACAAAAAGGAAGCTATTACATCAGAACTTATTGCTATGGCTCTTGGTGCTGGGGATAATCAAGAAGGAGATACATACGCAACCTACCGTAACCTTAAAGAGTCGATTCGAACCAATGGTGGTGTAATTCACCCTATCATCGTCAACAAAAAACCAGATGGTAAGATGATCGTCATTGAAGGTAATACACGTTTGCAAATATATCGAGAATTTCAACAAGAAAAAACCAAGGGTAACTGGGATACCATCCCGGCCGTAATTCACGAGTCATTACCTCAAATGCATGTTGATGCAATTCGCTTACAGGCACATCTTGTAGGCCCCCGTCCCTGGGATCCATATTCTAAGGCTCGCTATCTTCATCTATTAAACTCCGAAAAAATGCTTACAACCGACCAAATTGTTGAATTTTGTGGTGGAAAGCGTAAGCAGGTTCTTGAATATATCCAAGCATATCTTGATATGGAAACATTTTATAGGCCGCAACTAAATAGTGAAGATGATTTTGATCCGACTCGTTTTAGTGCTTTTGTTGAACTTCAACGTAACCGTGTTCAAAATGCAATTGTGACAAGTGGGCACACTAAAAAAGATTTTTCTAAATGGGTCATAGATGGTTTGTTTCAGCCATTAGAAACAGTCAGAGCACTTCCAGATATTCTTCCCAATAAAGAAGCTACCTCAAAGTTCTTAGAAGAAGGGGCCGCTGAGGCTCGGTTGCTTGTAAATACAAAGAGTGCTTCATCTGATTCTATATGTCTCGACGATGCAAACCTTGTTGACCTGGGAAACGAAATCAGCAGACGCCTATCTAAACTCACTCATGCGGAGTGGAAAAAGATGAAGACTGACGCCACTGATCCTACCCGGCTTTCTTTGAGCAATCTCTTGTGGGAGCTGCGTGATTATCTCGATGGAATTATTGAGGACGAAGATGCCTGAGTCCTTACAACATGCTGGCTTGGTCAAGGATTTATGTCGATATATTTCCGATGAATACCTTCAGGGTGACAAAGGCAGTCTTTTACGTGATTCGTTAGGGATATCTTCTAATGATCGATGTCACGAAATAAATGGATATATACCCGATGTTATTGCTCGTATTTTTAAGGGGCCAATACAATGCGTTCTTGGCGAGGCAAAAACATCACGTGATATTGAAACGAAACATACTGCCCGGCAACTAGAATCATATTTGGATTATTGTTCTCAAATAACAAACAATGCGTTGCTTGTTGTTGCAGTTCCATGGGCCTATCACAGATTAGCTCGTCAAATAATCTGCGTAATAGTTAAGCGTAAGAAATTTGATATCTCAAAAGTTGTTGTTCCGGCAATATTTAAAGCTTAGAGCTAGTTCAAATGACAAAAATGTATGCGAGTAAGCATCTTAAGCTTGATCCTAAACTTATTGCATTCCCATATCAAAAAGAAGCGGTGGAAGCAATACGAGATAAAGAGTATGCTGCGGTTTTCCACGAACAGGGACTCGGTAAAACAAAAATAGCAATTGACTTAGCCCTCTTTTGGTTAAATAATGAAATTGTTGATTCTGTTTTAATTATTACAAAAAAGACTCTTGTTTATAATTGGTTGCGCGAATTTCGATTACATACACACATCAAGCCCGTAATTCTTACTCAATCTCGAAGAAAAAACTATTATGTCTTTAATGGCCCAAGTCGAATTATTCTTGCCAATTATGAAGTTGTCGCAAGTGAGTATATGCGTTTTGAACTATTTTTAAAAAGTCGAGACGTAGGTATTGTTCTTGATGAATCAGCAAAAATAAAATCACCCAAAGCACATATTTCAAGTTCGTTCCATAACCTTTCTCCCTTATTTAAACGTAGAATAATTATGACCGGTACACCTGTTGCCAATCGACCATATGATATTTGGTCACAAATACGGTTTCTAGACCAAGGTAAATCTCTCGGTGATGACTTTGCTCATTTTAAATCAAAAGTTGACCTACCAAAAACAAGTACGGCTGAAGAACAAAACCAATTTGAATCTTCTTTAAAACAGATTTGGGAATCCATATCGGGATTTTCCGTACGCGAGACAAAGGACAGTGGTATTATTTCACTTCCTGCCAAAGTATACCATTCGGTAATCACTGAATGGGCCCCAAGACAGTACGATATGTATTGCAGTTATCGGGAAGATTTAAAAACAGTTGTAATCAAAGAAGGAATTCCAACCGAGGATAAGGCAGAAAATATACTAAAGCGACTGCTTAGACTAGTTCAGATCGCCTCAAATCCTAGACTGGTTGATGAGAGCTATTCAGAAGAACCCGGAAAATTGATAGAGCTGCGAGATTTAGTCCAAAAATTCCATAAAAAAGGCCAAAAATGTATAGTTTGGTCCTGCTTCACAGAAAATGTTGATTGGCTTGCTAGAGAACTAAAACATTATGGTACATGCAAGATACATGGAAAGCTATCCATTGATGAACGAAATCGTTCGGTTGAAAAGTTTATGTTTCAAAGTGATGTTAGCGTTCTAGTTGCAAGTCCTGGAGCCGCAAAAGAAGGATTAACCTTAACTGCCGGAAATATTGCAATATTTTATGATCGTGGTTTTAGCCTTGATGATTATTTGCAAGCCCAGGATAGAATCCATCGTATTTCACAAAAACAAACTTGTTATATCTACAATCTTATTATGGAAGAATCCATAGACCAATGGATTGATATTTTACTGAGCGCAAAACAATGGGCCGCTAAGTTAGCGCAAGGGGATATAACTCAAGATGATTTTAAAAGGAATATGCCATACAGCTTTCAGGAAACACTTTGTAATATTCTTGGAATAAAGGTCGACAAATAACTACATAAGGAAAAAACTATGGGGAAAGTAATAACATCAATAACATTGAGCGGCCGTGAGATCTCAATTGAGCGACAAATGCTTTCATTGAATAGTCTTCAATTTTATGCGGATAATCCACGTATCTATACGTTGGTTCACGCAAGTGATGACGAGGAACCGGATCAAGATCAAATACAGCTAGCTTTAGAGAAAATGGATCACGTGAAACAACTAATACAAGCCATACGTGAAAACGGTGGCCTAACGGACCCACTCCTCGTTCGAGGGTCCGATAAGGCTGTCATTGAAGGAAACAGTAGGCTTGCTGCATATCACGTCCTTGCTAGACGAGATGCAATTGAATGGAGTAAGGTTAAATGTGATGTGATCACAGGAAAGATAAACAATCAAGATGTTACAACCTTACTATCTAGTTACCATATTATTGGGAGAAAAAGTTGGGACCCTTTTGAACAAGCAGGAATGTTTTGGCGCTGGCATAAGGAAGGAACTGCGTTAGAAGAAATACTTAAAAGGGTTGAAGGGATGGGAATTTCATCCAAAATGGTTAGGCATTGGATTGAGGTTTATTCTTTCATGATTCATCATCATGATACGGCACCAAACAAATGGAGTTATTATGACGAATTGCTAAAAAATAGAGATGTTAAAAAAATCATTGAAGAAAACCCGAAATTTACAAGGACCGTAGTAAAACAAATTAAGACGGGAGAAATCGAAAGGGCCGTTGATGTCCGGTCCAAAGTAACAAAGATTGCTAAAGCACGTGGACGTGCTTTAAAGAACTATGTTGAAGATGGTAAATCGCTTGATAAGTGTTTTGAAGTTGCTGTTGCTGGAGGCGCAACAAATGTTCTATACAATAAGATACATAAATTTCGTGAGGTGATAGGAGCGCCCGAAACCCGCGCAGAATTTAAGCACATATCCTCTAAAATTGGTGAGAAGTGTAGGTTTGAGCTGGAAAGGATACAGAAATACATTAAGCGATTACTCAAGCAATTGTAATCTAATCTATTGATTCGTCATAGAATTCTAGTTTTTAGCTTGACCCTACCCATTAATTGAAGATATTTTAATCAAAATGAAGCAAATATCTTCAATATCCATTAATGGATTAATTGGCAAATGTGGTCATCTTGAAGTCTTCCTAGGGTTTGCACCTGCTAAAATCCTCTTTGAATGCTCCTTTGCTGATGTTCTGAATGAAGACACGGGTATGGGTTATCAAAGACCTATAAATTCTATTCACAGTCGCAGTTTTAGCCAATACATTTCACAGAAGGGTACCTCTACAATTCCTCTTACGTTTAATCTTCGTCCCGATCTTACAAAGTACTGGAGCTTAAAAAAATTAAAAAATGGTTCAGCAACATTAACAATCGAATCGGGTACTCCTTGTCTCGCACAGGTTGATTGTCAGCATAGGCTTGGAAATATGGCGGATTCAGAAATACCTTTTGCATTTATGACTTATATCGGATTAGACATGCGATCAGAAATGGCCTTGTTTAATATTATTAACAGCAAAGCCAAGGGCTTATCTTCTTCTTTAACAGATTATCACCAGACGCGACTGATCGATGATCTCGCTAAAGAAGCACCACACTTATTGATAGCAAAACGTTTAAATGAAGAGCAGGGATCTCCATGGTACAAAATGGTTCGATACGGAGGCGAATCAAGCTCGGGGCTGATGAGACGAACCTCTTTTCGAATGCTTCAAGGTACAATTCGGAAAGCACTAAAGCGAATCCAAGACGCAGGAATTAACGATCTTGAGATTCAATATCGTATTATTGTTGAGTATTGGAATGCAATACGGCGAGTATTCCCCGAAGATTGGAGAAACCATAGGCACACCTTACTGACTAAGGGTGTTGGGCTATATGCTTTAATGGAGTTATTAGGTGATCTTGTCTCAATCATAAAGCCAGGGCAGCTATCCGAAGAGTGGTTTGCCCAGAAATTGAAACTACTTTTACCATCCATAAGCTGGAGCTCTCGGGGGATGTTTTCAAATGTTGGTGGGAAAAAGGGTGCGCATGAGGTTTATCACACCTTGAAGGAAATCATTTTCAAATGAAAATATTATTGGTTGAACCTCAATATCGTAGGACAAAACCATCCCCTTTAAAAAAGAGGCGCTCTGACGATACCCTTTGGTATCCTCCTTTAGGGCTTATGAAACTTTCCAGATTACACAAGGATCGCGGAGATACAGTTCAATTCGTAAATGGTTGCGATAAATCCGTGTTGCCCAATCTTGACTGTTTTGACCTACGCGCGAATTGGGATAGAGTTTATATTACAACATTGTTTACTTTTCATTTTAAAAATACAGTTGAAACCGTCAAGTTCTATTCTGAAGCAGTCGGTGGTACCTTGAGCAAAGTTTTTGTGGGGGGTATCATGGCAACTCTTATGGCGGATGAATTGTATAAAGAAACAAATGTTAGGCCGATAAACGGCATACTTCATTCACCTTCTCAAATTGATCTAGACGGGAAAATGGATATAGACCTTTTACCCCCGGATTACGACCTTTTAGATTCCAATATTTACGCGATCAATGATACATATTATGCTTATACAACTCGGGGCTGCATAAATCGATGTGGATGGTGCGGTGTACCGAGTGTTGAACCAAAGTACCAAGAATATATAGATATAAAACCTTCAATAATTTCACTTCGAGGACAATACGGCGATAAGCCATTCCTAAAGTTGATGGACAATAACGTCTTGGCTAGCAAATGCCTTGATAGGATAGTCGAAGATTTGTTAATCTTGGGCTATGGTCGAGGCCAGTTTACTAATACAAAGTCAAAACGTAAACGCCTTATAGATTTCAATCAAGGTCTTGATGCCACATTTGTTACGAAAGATCGTATGAAGTTACTTTCGAAACTCAACATTCGACCTATGCGCATCGCATTTGACCGGGTGAAGGAGAAAAAACAGTATTTAAGAGCTCTTGAAATTGCTTACGAATGCGGCGTTCCTGAATTCTCAAATTATATGCTCTTTAATTTTAATGATACTCCTCGCGATCTTTATGAAAGATTAATGATAAATATTAAACTCAATGAAAAATGGTCAAACGGTGAAAAATCGGGTAAGATTTATAGTTATCCAATGCGATATGCTCCAATAAAAGGGGCCAATGGGGAAAAAACTAATAGAGAGAGTACATTTTCTCCCGCAATACGGTACCATCAAGTTGATTGGTATAAAAATCCAATTTGGACTAGACGATTTACAAGAAACATAGAAACTATCAAAGGTGCTTCGCATGGGGCAATATCTCCCACGCCGAGTTTAGCTCGGCGAGCGATTGGAGAAACCTTTGAAGAGTACATTACAAACTTGTACATGCCTGAAGAATTACTTCGCAATAGGAATGAACACGAAAAGAGAATTTATAAAAATGAACCTAGGCGGAAACCAGGTTCCGGACTTGTAGAAAAGTTTCGTAAATTTATAACGAAGCTATTATTAAAACAAAACAACCGTTTCCATTTTTATCATTCAGCTGTTTCTGAAAATACTGCTGCATCAATAAAAGAAGCTATTTCTTCAACGAAAGACCCGGAATTATTAGGATGGTTAAACCTATATATTAAAGATAAAACATGAATAACATCAACATACGAGCCGGAAAACAAATATTAGATATTATTACGAGCGGAATGTACAGCAATGCTATGATGGTTTTAAGAGAATATGTTCAGAATTCTGCTGATTCTATTGATAAAGCTATTTCAAAAGGAATCATTAACAATAATTCTTCCCGAATAGATATCCAGGTAGATGGCGACAAACGGTCAATTTGCATTATTGATAATGGTGCAGGAGTTGCTTTTGGGCATGCAGAATCAATTTTAACTAGCATTGCCGTGAGCAGTAAGATTAATGGTGAATCACGAGGGTTTAGGGGAATAGGGCGATTAGGAGGAATAGGATATTGCGATGAGGTGACTTTTGAGACAAGGAGTTTAGCAAAAGAACCAATTTCAGTCGCTGTTTGGAATGCAATAAAACTACGAAATGAATGCCGCAACATGAGTGACGATGCAGACCTTTTTGAAATTATTCGCAAAGTTGTAACACAGAAAGAGCGACATGCAAAGACAGATGAACCTGCAAATTATTTTAAAGTAGTAATGAAAAATGTTCATCGTTTTCATAGAGATGATCTCATGAATACGGACAAAATCAGCGATTATTTATCACAAGTTACTCCCATTCCATTTGATAAGACCTCCTTTTCATTTGCGAAAGAAATTGAGGACAATTTAGCTTGCATAGATGGGTACAAGACCTATAATATTTATTTGAATGGAAAGAAACTGTTCAAGCCACACAAGAATTTATTTGCCATTAGTGGTCAAAGCAACGATAAAATAACCGAATTGCAGCACTTTGATATTCAGGATAATAACAATCGATGTTTAGGCCGTGGCTGGTTCGCTAAATGTACATATAAGGCTTCTTTAATACAGAATGAAAGGATGCGTGGCATTCATATAAGACAGGGGAATATTGAAGTAGGTGATGAATATTATCTTGCTGATTTATTTACAGAAAGAAGATTCGCCACGTGGCATATTGGCGAAATTCACCTTAACTATTCATTAAGACTTAATGCACGCCGCGATGGGTTTGAACAGTCTCCCGACTATGAATGCTTTATTGAACAAGGTATCCTTCTTTGTCGTCACTTGAGCAATCTCTGTCGAAATGCTTCTAAAGAACGTAGCAAACAAATATCTGTCCAAAAGGTATTTTCTTCGGTAGAAGAAAATATTAAGTTTGCAACGTTCGCAGGAAACAGAAGTCGTCAGAAGGCTATGCAAAAAGCTAGAATACTATTGGAAGAAACATCAAAAAGTAAATGCAAATCAACATTAACTGGGACACATCAAATCAAAATTAATGGTTTGTTTGATAGACTACGAAGATTAGAAGGCAATTCACTGACCTTATCAAGCTTGCTTGATGGCCGCATTCTTCGTAGAATGAATCAAAAGGAGTTGGTTGAGGACATTGCGGCGAAGATAATGGATAATTACGATGATCACCACACGCCAGCCCAATTAGTTGAGGCTATTGTACTCCCTTATTTCAGAAAAGATGTGGATTTAAAAAAACTTTAAAACTATCTTGCCCTTACCATCAATAAATAACTGATCTTTTCCGGTATGAACACCATACCGGATTTTTCAAACATCCCTCCCCTCTACGGAACCGAACAAATCCCCACCGCCAACAAAATCATTTATCGGAAATGGATTCACCCCTTCGCACCCGGATTCATTTGGCTCATGACTGAATATGACCCAGCAAGCCAGATCGCCTTCGGCTGGGTGTGTCTTAGCGATCCAGCCTGTGCCGAGTGGGGATATTTTTATCTACCGGAATTAATAGAGAATGGCGCAATGGTGGACAGGAGCTTCAAACCTTGTAGGTTGGGAGATACGTTATCTTCAGCCTAAAGACACTCGTGATTTTCTTTAGATGACCAAAGAACACATTCCTCCAATGGTCCGAAATTCCCTGATATTCTTAAACATTTCTGGGCGCGATCCAGAATTTCATGAGCAAAAAAAGGTGGGAGCTTTAATGCGGTGTGGAAACTAAATTCCTTTTTATGAAAAACAACATCGACAGATGCGGCGTGACTCTTGGTCACATCGTCCAAAATCTCAACATTCACCATTGAGCGATTAGTTTTTGTCACTTTTCCAATGCACATATCTTTAATTGTTATTTTTCTGACCTTGCCAAGATATCCTTCTTTGGTCTTATGAGTTCTTTGAAAGAAATGCACTTTCTGTTTCTTGAACGGTTCTTTCGGTAGTTTTTCCATGGGTTTTCTCCTTTGTATTAAAATAAATATCTGGTTTATGCTTTGTACAAACATATTTAATGTGCTCGCTTATTTTATTGTTCTGCCTTGACCATGGTTTTACGTGAACGACTTATCGGTGAGAGTATCCCCAGCACCGGATGCGGTGCCCGGATCAGCTTCGGAATCACATTGAACCCCTCCGACTCCAAATCTTCGATGAACCGTAAAACCTTGGCCGTAGCCGGTTCAATTAATCCGCTCTTACGCGAATCGTAACCAATCCACACCATCACCGGTTTTATCGTACGGACCCATTCCTTCATAATATCCGGGTCAAACTCGATAACCGGTTCGATGGTAATCATTTTCTTCGGATGATCGATGACGAGAAGATCCATGAACCGCTGCTCCGGGAGGGGAGCCTTTGAAACACCTGCGTACTCTTTTACTCGGTTTGTTTCGAGTGTTGTTCCGAGGATTACATTTTCCGGGAAGTCCACGGATTTCAACGCGCCAGGGTTCTTCGATTGAATAAGGAACGTGCGGTCAGGATTAGCGCGGATTACTTCAAGTATCTTGTTCCGATAGCTTGGGTCACAGAATGAAATGTCACCAGTCGAACAGGTGAAAATGAATTCACCGTCTTTCGTACGTGGGAACTTTGCAGTCAGTCGTCCCGGGTGAGTATGCGGGGCAAAACTGGAACATTTTTTACAGCTCTGCATTACACCAACCCATTTCAGCATTCGCTGGAACGATTTTTTACAGTACTGACATCCGAATTCGCATCCGACGAACGGATTCCACTGCATCACTGATTTTGAATACATTTTTGACATCGGCATTGAAGCCTCCTTACGGTTAAATTTTTATTCCTACACATAATTATACCGCTTCTTCCGTTCAAAGCTGGGTACTATTAGCGGCTGCCAAGTTGTACCCACCTCTTTTCAATATATTCAGACAGTATCAGACTGTTTGAACAGCCTCCTTCGTGTACAGCCTTTGCGTCCATATCCCTTGTATGAAGAGATTGTCCGCAAGAATCACTGACTTTCTGAAGAATTCTGAATGAATCGTACGCCTATAGCGTACAACATTCTCATATCATATTCATTAACAATGTCTTGTTCATGGAAATAATCGTTGTCTCAAGTACGAAAAAGTCGTATAGTATAGGTATGAGGGGTGCACAATCAAAGCAAAACCAAGAGGTTAACATGAAAAGGAGTACCTGTAACACCACAAGAATCACGGAGAAAGAACACTGGATTTACATCGATAATCACCTTCCCACGGACATTCAATTCGTAAAAACCGTTCAGAACGCCAAGAACCTTCATCAGATACGTAAGGAGTTCCAGATTCAGGCTGTAGGTATCTACCCGAATTACACGCTGATAGTGGAACGTTGGCAGAAGCGTATCAAGAACGGAAACCAGAAGCTTCAGGCTCGTTTAAACCGTGAGAACATCGATCTCGGTTGGAACATCGATGAATCCCCAATATTCAAGTTTTAACGTGGTAGAAAGGGTTTAAAACGGTAAATAACATGTATTCACCGAAGATCGATGAACGGTACATTCCGATCCTGTACCGAATGGCAAAGAAACAGAATATTCACATGACAGTACTCGTTAATCAGATAATCGAAGAGGTGATAGAAGCCAACAAACCAAAATCCTTAACTCAGGAGGTATCTCATGTCAAAACCAAAAACTGTCCAGAAGAAGAAGGAGGTCAAAACAGTTGTCGTCAAGAACCTCGACAACGTCGTATGGGCTGGCAACAAGACTCGTCAGCGATACGATGACGACCAGAACATTGCTCTGCTCACCGATGCGCTGACCCTCACGACGGAACAGATGATTGACAAGTACAAGCTGAAAAAGGGAAGTTTGTACGCGCGTCAGTCAATTCTTCGGAAAAAATTCTTCCAGCGAGCGCAGGAAGGAGATACCGCGCTTTTTGAGAAGCTGCAGAACGCGGGATTGCTCGTGGATAAAGTTTAGGCGACCAAGCTGTGGAGAAGGTCAGCATAGACCGGGAAAGGAGTTCGGGAAACCGAGCTCCTTTTTTATCTTCAAAACCATTGCAGAAATGATAAAAAGAATCTATATTACTCATGGCGACCAAGCTGTTTTGTAGGAGGCTATTTTTTTGTGTAATTATAGCCGTCTGGCTATTTATTGCAGGCATAACCGGAACATCGGGCCAATTGGCTCCGATCGTTCAACCGGTTATGCCGGGCCTTCTGCACGGCTTGGTCGCCATGCGGATCGTGGACGGTCGGGGCTTTATATTTCCTCCCTGGATTTCCACCCTTCATACCTTATTATACCTTTTCCGGAGAAATTTAATGGCACCTCCTAGAAAATGTAACGAATGTGGTCAAAGTGCAAACGTTCAGTCAGGATTTTGTAAATGTGATCGTTGTGGACGTACGCTTTGTCCAAAGTGCCAGCGAGGTCGTTCAAATTGTCCCGAGTGCGGCGGTAATCTGAAGCTTGTAGGAACATTTGAAGATTAGTTCAATAAAAATTCAAATAGGAGGACTCTTATGTTCGCAAGGTTATTGGTTCTGATTCTCGTATCGATAGTACTAAGCGCACCACTATTTACGAAGACAAAGGGTACAACGAGTTTTTGGGTAGACAATATCTATACAGAGGATCCAACGAAAGAATTCTTCTACAATGATGCTAATGGTATCATTTGTTCAACAACGACTTCGACTGGTCAGGTTTTTGAGATTCCGTTTTCAAATACTACTCCGATACTTTGGACTGGATCGAGAGTTCAAAAAGTAGCTGAATATACTGGTGGAGTATTAACTCAAGGAACAGTAATATCTTATGACGGAGGACTTAATACTCCAAGTACAACAAGATATATTGCTTTTTATATTAAGAGTAGCACTAACCCCGGTTACTCCACTTGGTTCAAATATACTGATGCCACTAAAGGAGCAACCGATTCTGTCGAACTTGCTAGTGGAGAAATCAGAGAGATTCCTTGTGCGACCAATGGAACAGAAGTTACTTGTTCAAGAAGTACAAAAGTTCTTATTGCGAATTATGGCGATAGGATTATTATACCTCAGAGGGGAGGTATGTATTTCAACAAGTACGGTGGATTCATAAGCTTCTGGATTAAGAATCAAACCGCAACTCCTGCGACTTTTTGGTACAACAATGCGGACAGTACTGCTCAAAGTGTTGCGGTTGCTGCAAATGCAACTGTTGAAGTGAATTACGTTTCACTTTACACGAATGTGTGGATTGGTACTGCAACAACCAAGACTGCACAGTATCCTGTGTTCTTGCAGAAAGGCGACTTAATTACTTATAGTAATCCGCCAACTATTACTACTCATCCACAATCACAAACCATTGCAGTTGGAAACAGTGTTACTTTTACATCTGATGCATCAGGGCAGCAAACCATAACGTACCAATGGCAGAAAAATGATATTAACATCACTAATGCAATTTCAGTTGGTGGAACATCGACAAGTTATACAATACCTTCTGTATCACTCAATGATGGTGGTACATATAGGGTCATTGCTACCAATAGCCTTGGTGCGGATACAAGCAATCAAGCTTCATTGAGTGTCGTTCCAACTGCAATCGAGGGAATGTTATTGACAAATAATATTCAATGGTCTGCTTCCCCGAATCCGTTCAGTTCAGAGATTAGAATATCATCAATTCTAAATGCTGATATTGACATCTTTAGCTTAACTGGTCAGAAAGTTGCTGGGTTTAAAAATGTTCGACATGTCAGCTGGAAACCACTTAACGAAGCAAGCGGAACCTATATTATAAAGGTGAATGTCGGTGAAAAGACTTACAACGATCAAATTCATTTTACAAAATAATAGAACCCTTTTCATTTCTCCTCAAAAGCTGTGGTCGAGTTGATCACAGCTTTTTATTCTTTATGCAGCCTTCAGGACTTCTTCCATACGTGCGCGGTCAGTATGAAGGTAAATTGCGGTCGTCGTAATGTCCTGGTGACCGAGCAGACTTGAAACCGTTGTAATGTCTGCACCAGACCGTAACAGGTTCGTTGCAAAGCTGTGTCGGAGCACATGCGGGTGAGTTCCAAGGTATTTACGGGTAATCAATCTCACCTCATTGGTACTGAGCCGATTTCCCTTCCTGGATTTGAAAAGACATTCTGAATCTGCGGCATTTCGATAAGCAAGATAACGGTTAATAGATTCGCGAATATGAGAAAGTGGAATAATTCGCTTCACATTTCCCTTACCGGTAACAGTCAATTCATTAGAACGAACATCGGCAACATTCAAAGAGACAACTTCGGAAACGCGAAGGCCAGTCTTCAACATGAATTCAATGAGGAACCCGTTTCTAATCGATTCTGAGTAGGTTCCTGCAAGAAGATGAATATAGTCCTTCTTCTGGATTAGGACCTTCGTAAAATCCGTCCTTACTCTTTTCAGTTCGATTGAAACAGTAGGATTAGTAAGAATCATTCGGTTTTCATAAAGGAAAGAGAACAGCCGTTTGATTGACGCTTTAAAACGGTTCTGATACGCAATCGAATAATTGGAGAGAGAGGATACGAAATTCAGGATTTGAATCGATTCTAACGCGGTTATTTCCATTTTTAGACCGATATATTCAGCGAAGCGCCTCAAATCTCTTTCGTAAACATCCTTGGTTGTCTTTACGGAGACGGTCTTTGTGAAGATTGTGATGGCTGATTCTAATGTCATTTGGACCTCCTTAATTGTCATTTTTCAGATAGTGTTTAGCGAAAAACGGATTAATCAACGAAACCAGCACAATATCATATTCGGCTTCACTGTAATTTCCTTCATAATTCACAATTTCATAGCATAGATTGCCTTCAAGGTCTTCGTCTATTGAAGAAACCTTGCCATAAGCAGCCAAGCAGCCGACATATGCTTCGCCTTTGTTGTATACCTGAACTTCATTGCCAATTGTGATTTGCTGCTTCATTGTGGCTCCTTTCGTGTTCTCTACTATATAATATACTCTATCTACATGTAAAGATCAACAGCACTAACAACGTCAGAATAACGCGGTTACACATCGAACGTTTCCATGAACTATGGAGATTCCGTGTTCTCTTTCCTTGAGCTTCGTTAATATCGTTAAAAACGATCAAATGAGCCACGTATTCGGGATTTGGTTCGTTTAACAATAGGGAAAAGCATGCTTAACGTGTCATGTTTAACGGTTAATATTGATTAATATTTGGCAGATAGATTAACGCCTTCACATTTGGTTAACTACAAGCCACATAAAACTACAATTAACGAGGTTAAATTAACCGGCCAAAACACATTATAATAGGTCATGATGTTGAGTTCAAACACGTTTTAAGCCGTGTTTAAGGGTCTATAAACATGCTAAAGTTGACTTCTAGCGGGTATAGCTGCTGCTGATTGGTATTGGTGATTTGACACGTTATTACCTTTGAATTGCCCTGTTCATTTCTCCGTTGCTGAAAAGAGAAGAAAATTGAGTATTGATAGTTCAAAATAGTATGAAAGGTGATACTTGAATCCGTCTTGATGAGAATAAGCCTATGGTAAAGATATATGATGAATTAAACATTCGTAGAGCCATTAGAAAATTAATTTTATCTCAAATGTCGCCATTTAAATCTTCTTTTGAGATTGCTTCGGCCCAGTTATTATCTTTACTAAAGGAGCTTGGAAAGCTCGCACCAGAATATTTAAACAGTCCTCAGAAAATGTTTGCCTGGTATATGGATGCACTCAAAAAGCTGATTAAAGAAGAAGATCGGGCACGGCAGGAAGCAAATAACGATGAATCCAGCAACGAGCACACGGCACATGAAAACCGACTCGTTAAAGCTGTTGAGGCTGAGTATCATTTAATTTCACAAAGGCGGCTGGTTAGGACCGCCGGAATACTGGATACCGACCTTTCGGAGAAATTGGCCCGACATGCATTGAGGCTAACACTTGCGCTGGTTAAAAATTCCAATGCAATGATGACTGACACCAATAATGTACGCAATACCTTTTTCTGCTTTTTTAAGGCTTTGGAAAGGGCCGTGCATGAACCTTGGACAGTAAAATCGTAAACCAATTCAGAAATGATTCTTTCCTAATCCAGCTAGTATCTTAACTGCTCGCAATTTAAAATGATGGTATTATTATTGGTCGGTAACAAATCCATTTTTTACATATTTTTCCTTGCCGCTAAACCGATGATATAATTTTAACACCGAGGCTTAAAACCCAATGGTGCCGTGCACACTCATACCTTTCGAGACTGGATATCCATTCGAAATAGTATTGGCAAACGGAAAAGGCTTTTTAAAGCCTTTAGTTTATTATCATATAACCGAACTTATAAATTTCCAGGAATTGTTTTTGTTTTATGGCAAAAATACCAGGATTTTAGTTGATATGACCCATAATAAGGAAATATTATTTAAAAAATGTGCGACATCGCAGAATTTTAATAGCTATTGTTTTATTTTACGTAATTTCCATTCCGTACAAGAGCTTTTATGCATTTCCACCCTATATTTATTTCCATATTTAATTTTAATTTCTTTGCTCTGCTTATAGTAGGGTAGTTGATATTCCCATCCGACCTTTTTTATAACACGCCATATACTTCCAGTTTTAAAAACGACTTTGAATCTATTTTCGATTAATTGTTGGATTTTATGAAAATTCCATCCCCTTACTGGCATTATTGTTTTATTATCAAGTAGTCTTGAAAGCTCTGATAGCTGAACATCATTAAGCTTTGGTTTCCTTCCTGTTTTTGGTTTTGCCTTCACAGCATCCTCTTTATGTTTCCGGAAATTTGCCAGCCAGCGTCTTATGCTCCTCTCCGTTATACCAGTCTTCTCAGCCATCACCTTCGGTCGCATTACTCCGGCCCGAGCCCAATTAAGAACAATTTTTCTCAACTCCTCCAGTCGATTATGCTTCCAGGATTTTCTGGTCATTTGTTAGCCTGATTGCCTAGGTGGCCATGACAATATATAAGTAGATACGACAAATATAATAATTCTTAAACAATATTGCAATAAATTGGAATTAAATATGTTATGAAGACGACAAACAAATGGTTTGGTGGTTACATTAGCATTTTATGTGATTGCCATCCTCATTTTTATCATGAATATTTGATGAAGAAAACGCAAATAACTATGAATAGCCTTTCCCATGGAGGCCTAAGGAATGTCTAATCAGGGATCCATTTTATTCTTTCAGACCAGGCGCGAACTTATACATTACCTGGTCCATAAAGGATTAGCCGGAATAGTAGACCATAAGGGTCTGCGATGTTTTACTGCAAGGGATATTATTGATGTATATCGGGCAAATCGAAACACATTGTTTTGTTATGAGGTTGCATGTGATCATTGGCATGAAAGAACCTGGAGAAAAGGTTATGCTGAAGGAGTTAAAGCGACCTACGATAAAATTGGTCATCCAGTTCCAGCGGATATCATAATTTATCTCAAAGATGGCAAGATTCCACGAGTCAGTGTTCCAATTACGAGCAATGCTCTTTCTCGTATGTGTGGAGAACTCTTTGTAATGGCAAAGGAGGGGGTGTTGCATAAAGTCTACTCAAAGGTATATACATTCATCAATTTCAGTTCAGAAACAATCTTGGATTCAGACTCGCCAAGGCTTGCCTTACGATACACCGATTCTGAAGTGAACGCTAAATCAAATACTCAAAAAGGAGAATCCAATGACGAAGTCCAAAGCCACAAAAACTGACAAGCCCATTCAGGTGGAGGGTGAAAAAAACTGCGACGTCGCACATCCTGCGAGAAAAGCTCTTTTCAAGGAAATAGCCATCCGAAGGATTAATACCACAAAATGTACCATGCGTCCACAGGACGCTACTGAAAAAAATGCCGCGGAAATAGGACCAAGCATAGAACCAACTGGACCGATACAACCAATCACTGTAGGTGAGTTGGAAGGTGAGTATTATTTAATTGATGGGTTCTCGCGGCTGTTGAGTGTTAAAAACAGAGGTGGAGAAGAAATTGAGGCCAAAGTAATTCCTATCGAAAAGGAATCTGATCTTTTAAAATACCAAGCCATTGCAAATACATGCAGAACAGCGGTAGACGGTTGCAGTGAAGCGCGATTTCTGGCCCGAACGCGCGATGTTTTATCTCAGGAAATTGGGCACAAGCTAACCTATCCTGAATTTCTCAAGCGGATGGGATTATCCAAGCACTACACACCGAATGATTTATCCAAGCTTCTCAGAATCACCGAGTTCGATCAATCTCTTGATCCTATTCTCCAGAAAATCGGCTCAAAACGACCCAGCTATCTACCTGAACTTGGCCGGATTGAAAATAAAGATCAGCTTAAACCAGGGGATCTAAAAAACCTTTTGCAGCGTATTGAACTGGATAGTGATGGTGAAGACAAGGTTACGGCTTCAATGTTGAAAGAAGCAATAACCAGACTTAACGATGGGCAGCCTTGGCAACTTGTTACCAGCACTATACCAACCAGCTTCGTTGATAGCACCTCAACTCAAAGCGCCGAAGATCCCGAAACAAAGCCCACCGATACCATGCCAACCAGTACAACCGCAAAAAAACTGTCCAAGGCTACCTCATCATTAAGCATGGGACGGCAAAGGAAAAAGTCAGCACAGCCTGTGGTCGAGGAGGACGCTTCGTCTACACCCTCTGAAGTTCCAGCAAAGCCACCAAAACAGGAAATACATGGTGTAGATAGGCTTAATCAGATATATGGACGCTGGGATGGCGAAGACTTATTGAGCGTGAAATTATCTCACCACCTTGGAACTGATCCTAAAATCGAATCATCTGAAGATTGGAAAAGAGTGCTAAAAATTGGCGAGATGATTACCCAAGTGGCTCTCTATAAAATAGACTGTATCATCAAGAATATTGCAGAAGCACCCACTGACCCCAAGGGCAGACCTCAACCTGCGGGGGAAATATCACCTACCGATGAAGATGTAATAAAATCAAAAATGGAACAAACAGAGCAAGACAAACAGCTTTCAGAGGCCTTTACGGTAGCAGTCAATGCAAGGCTTAATGAGGTGGTTGGCGATGTGCAAGCAGCATAAGAATTATCCGGCCCCAGGCTGGACGCGAGCATGCCAGCGAGGCGCAAGCGGAATGGTTGAACCGTCAGCAATGACCGAACCATCCGCTGGCAGCGTGCCGAATGGGGCCGGGTTTTAATCAAGTACACTTAAAACCGAAAGGATAATTATCATGAAATCTGCCAATGATTGGCGCGCACAGGACCTAACACCGAAGCAGCGAAAGTGTGCCCAGGAGTTATTAGACCGGTTCCTGCCAATAAGCGAAGATTATCATTCGGCTTTGAAAAGAACAACCAAGCAAATACTATTGGAGTGTTACCCTACGCCACGGCAGGAAAGATTGGGCGCGGTCTGCCATTTATTTATTCCAGATAATACGATTTCGATTGAGGAATTGCTGGGACACCTTTTTGCCATGTCAAAATCAATTAACCAGGGTGAGAATCACAATGAATAATCCAGAATTCGTGGAAGCAAGAATAACTGAGATGATTGCTGCCTTCCCCTATATTGAGTATCATCAGCAGTACTATAAGTCGCGCCGTAAAATTGCAGACGAATTTTCCGGAGGCACAATGCTCCATGACCAACAAAATGATTTAATTGTGAGTAGTTATCACGATTATCTTACCGGTAAAATCAATACTCGCCAATTCATCGAAGCTTTCCAGGACTTCCTTTGCCTCTATAATGGGGATGATGAAAATACAATGGTTAATCGCGCTCGTGGCGGGTTGGAAGATAAGGTAGAGGCACTATCAGAACCGCTGAAAGAAGACTTTCGAGAATACTTTTCGGAAAAGATGGTACTGGTTAAGAAGGTCGCCGAGTTAATCGGAAAACCAGATTTGGCAGAATCATTAAAATTTATTGCTGATGTTGATCTTGTATTGTTGGGTCATACTCCCATAAAGGCCTTCGTCAACGTCATGACCGTCTTAGCCTCTTATGGGTTGCAGGGTTTGCTATGAAATTAATTCAGCCGGAATATTATCCTGAAAAGGATTTTACTATGCTGCCTAATCGATTAATAAACGACAAAACCATATCCAATAAGGCCATTGGTGTCGCTGCAAAGCTCTTTTCAAAACCAGTAGATTGGGTTTTATGGTACAATGAGATGAAATCGTTGAAGGATGGAGAGAAAAGTCTTCGATCCGCTTTGAATGAATTAGAGGATGCAGGATGGATACAGCGACATAAAAAACATGATGCGCAGGGTAAGTGGGATTATACAGTCATTCTTACAAATCAGAAGTTTAATTTCAAAGAACCACATGGCTCTGAACCACAGGTGGCGAAGAGCAATGTGGAAAATAACATTAAATTACCAGAGGGCCCTAAACCACATGTGTCCAGAACACAGGTGGCGAGGACACACGTGTCGAAAGGCGGCGTTATAAATAATAATAATACAAATAGGGAATATATAAATATGAATAATAATAAGATTGTGAGTGGGGACAATAAATTGTCCCCACATACACAAAATCAGGAGAATTCAATTAAGAGTAAAATTGACGACAATGATTTTTTGGACCTTGGTGAAGATTCAATTATCGGGGAGATATAGGTATGTTTTTGCAGTAGATGAAAATCCATAAACAAAAAAGGAGGTTGGAATGCATAACTCGAAGATTCTCATACTCAAGCATATTTATCAGTACTCACCTGAATATGACGTGTTTACAGATAATCCCAGTGGCGTAGTAAACGTAAAATGTGGCTTAAAAGGAGCTGTAACGATTGTTCACCCATCTTGTGAATTAACCTATGGTCAAATCCATCAAATAGTCTCCGTTATTGCTATTCACCTTAACGGAGATTTAATAAGTCTTTATAAACAGGGGGGCAGCTATTGGGTAGCCAATATAACCCATAAATTGACCTTGCTGCGGCGTGTTAGGAATAACTTATTGGACTTTACATCTGCTTTGGGCAAATTTACTAGGCGAGTGAAAGAAGTTTACCATGAAGGCTTTAATGAATCACAACAGAGCCATTAAAAGGGAAAATACTCGGAGGGAGTTAAGGTATGTATGAATTTGACAATTGTGGACAAGGAATAGATTTACTACCTTGGACATGGCGTGCTATACTTGAGATTGCACATAACTATGGTTGGAAACCGGCTGGTACAGAAGATCCGGAATTTGATAAACCACCTAATGGGCAATGGGATGGTAACTATCTCGAAGGAGCTCTTCAAAAAGTAAAATATCAAGATGCAATCAATCTTGGAAATACGCTGGAAAAGGCTGTGCTCGATATCTTTAGTGGGTCCTATAAAACAAAACATCTATCCAGAAAGCTTAAGCTCAAGCTAAAAGAACTCGAAAAAGTTGAAGGGCATAAGAATCTGGTGCAATACGTTTGTTTCTTTAAACAAGGCCATTTTACAATATGGAGGTAATACATAAGTCGAACGAATTAGTTGTCTTTGGCGCGTCTGAAATGTATAGTGATTCTGTGATAAGATCACTAGCTGAAAACAAGCATGTCGTAGAAGCCTATGCTTATAATAGTGGTAAGCGGTTCAAAAAGCGTGAAACATTCCATGGAACACTGAAGCAGGCGCGAGAGAAGGAGATTATTTTAAGGATTCAGTTACGGCAGGACAGCAAAGAACGGAGGCAAAAGGAAAAGGAAGGGCCGAAAACACTGCGAGATATTATCGAGCATCTGAAAAAGCATAATAAGTTCTGGGATAGCATGCGTTATTACAATACAATGGTTGAAAAGGAATGTGGTGATTTTCCAATCGAAGAATTAAAGGAGAAATTCACGCTCTTTTTCAAGCGCCTGGAAACAACTTATTCAGAACATGGAACCTTGCTCGCCAATGGAACAAAAAACCTCATTCTTCAAATGGCGAATAAAATAATCAACTACGGAAAGGCTCAAGGACTAATTGACGGTAATCCGCTCGCTTCAATCAAGAAGTGGAAGACATCTCCAAGACTCGTTGAACTGAGTCGGGATGAGGAATCCAGACTCCTAGAAGCATGTAAGGCCGAAGCACCACATCTGTATCCGGCGTTGATGTTTAGTATGAGAAATCCTATAAGAATAGGAGACCTTCGTGCATTGACCCGAAAGAATTTAGACATTCAGAATATGACTATTACCTATAAATCAGAAAAAACCAGTGTGACGGCTGTCTGTAACATCTATCCTGAACTTGAAAAGTACTTCAGGAACATTCCGGAAAAATGTGATTATCTGTTCTACTACAAATACAAATATCGTAGAAACTACCTACCTCTTGGAGATTTCAAGAAAAGCTGGAATGCGGTAAAGAAACTCGCAAAGGTTAATCCTGACTTACGCTGGCATGATCTCCGTCATTATGCTTGCACGTTCCTTCTCAAACAGGGTGTTCCTACTTCAATGGTACAGAAGGTAGGAGGTTGGAAAAGTTTGGCGATGGTTGAATTATATAATACTGGAAATTCCATTGAAGCCGCTCGACTCGCTCGTGAATGTGTGCTCCGCGGAATTAAACAAAGTGGAGCCATCGAACAAAGTCCATCTTATAAGAAAGAAGCAGCATAGTCAATTCAGTCCTTTATATCAGCCCACCCCTTTTTATATCTTTACATTGAAATTAAAAGTAATCAGAATAAAGGTAAATTGAAATGACCGTGAAAGGCCAATTCCCTTTTGGGCAACCTGTTTGTCCGGTATTTCAGACCGACCGCACGCCCAAAAAGGTATTTGTCCTTGGAGTTTATGCAAGTGCTGTACATGCTCGATGGATTGGACCTGACCAAAAACTTCGTGTTGCAGCACTTGCGGTTGCCTCTGAACCGGAAATCTTCTGGCGCGGTAATGATGTAGATAGAATCATCAAGGAAATAGCGGTCCCGTCTGATGTTGGTACCCTTGAACCGGCAAGCCAGAAACTGAATGGCCCTTCCGGGTGTGCCCTTGATAAGTTATTTCTCGAACCTCTTCTACAGAAAAATAATGCAAGAGAAGATACGTGGCTATGTGATCTTGTTCCCTATAGTTGTATGAATCCTAGCCAAGAACGAGCTATTCAAAAGAAATATTTACCTCTGGTTCAAAAGGGTCTTGTTCCCAAACCAGATTGGTGGCCTGTACCATCGGAATTGGCTTCTCCTACTCGGAGGACAGAGATAGAGGCTGAAGTTATAGAATCTCAGGCTTCAGTCATTATTACGCTTGGCGACCAACCGTTGCAGTGGTTCACAAAGTATTTTGGTTTAAAGGATAACCTCTCTTCGTACGGAACAGACGTTGATAAATATGGCAAGCTTCATCCTATTAAAATTGGCAACCGCGAACGATTCCTCTTGCCATTGGTTCATCCGAGACAGGCTGCTGGTTTAGGAATCCATTCAGCAGACTGGCTTGTAGTTCATCGGCAATGGATAAAAAGGACCGCCTCAGAATTATTGAAATCGGAATAACATTCCGTCCGTGAACGGATACACGTTTGAGTACACAAATCTGCGAATTTTTCCCTATATTGCATAGTTCCAGCAATTATCAAAGAGAAAATTGCGATCGTTCTTTTTCCTGGATTATTTCGGATAACCACACAAAAAACAAGGGCCTTACATTCGCATGTAAGACCCTTTGTATTGGTAGCGGGGCTTGGATTCGAACCAAGGACCTACGGGTTATGAGCCCGTCGAGCTACCGGACTGCTCCACCCCGCGTCGTTTTCTATGTCAAAGTTGCGGGCTAATTTTGCCCTACGGGTTATGAGCCCATCGAGCTACTCCGCCTTTGGCGGACTCCACCCCGCGTCGTTTTCTATGTCAAAGTTGCGGGCTAATTTTGCCCTACGGGTTATGAGCCCATCGAGCTACTCCGCCTTTGG
>Ga0208863_1000128_pt1 | contig 94047 bp, 90 predicted proteins | sample RifOxyD3_FD_184040 | JGI IMG/M metagenome (GOLD analysis project Ga0208863, IMG submission 184040) | Soil microbial communities from Rifle, Colorado - Rifle Oxygen_injection D3 (SPAdes) | ecosystem: Environmental > Terrestrial > Deep subsurface > Rock core/Sediment | place: Rifle, Colorado...
GCATCTCCTTTGCCCCTCCTCTCTTTGGGTGATTCCAAAGAGTAAGAAGGATGAGCTGAGGTGGGTCAATTTTGAACGCCGATTATCCCCCCAGGTGGGTCATTATTGCATGCCGATTCACAGCAGTTATTAAGCAGTACTTAACAACTGCCGCCGACGGCAAGAACTACCGGGTCAAGCACTACAGCCTGCAGGCCATCATCGCCGTCGGCTTCAAGATTGAAAACGAACGCGCCGTGCAGTTCCGTAAATGGGCCAACCAGATCGTTAAGGACTACACCATTCAGGGCTGGACCATGGATGTGGAACGCCTCAAGCGCGGCGGCAACCTGACTGATGAGTTTTTTGAGCGCCAACTGGAAAAGATCCGGGAGATCCGGCTTTCCGAACGCAAGTTCTACCAGAAAATTACCGACATCTACGCCACCTCGCTTGATTACGACCAGACTGCCACCGCCACTAAACGGTTTTTCGCCGCCGTGCAGAACAAGATGCACTACGCCATCCACGGCCAGACCGCAGCGGAGGTCATTGTGGACCGCGCCGATCATCGCAAGGAAAACATGGGACTGACCCATTGGGAAGATGCGCCACACGGGAAGATTCACCGATACGATGTCGCCATTGCCAAGAACTATCTCTCCGAGTTCGAGCTGGCCCAGTTGCAGCGTATCGTCTCCGCCTATCTCGATATGGCCGAGCTTCAGGCCATGCGCAAAATCCCCATGACCATGGAAGACTGGGAAAAACGGCTGGCGGGCTTTCTGAAACTCTGGGACCGGGAGATTCTGCAGGACGCGGGAAAGGTATCGGCTGAGCTGGCCAAGACCCATGCCGAAAGTGAATTCGAAAAATACCGCATTGTGCAGGACCGGCTGTTTGAAAGCGACTTCGACCGGATGGTGAAGCAGATCGAATCGGCCGGAGATGAAAAAACTGCTAAAGAATAGTGCTGGTGACTTGGGGGGGCCGCTTGTAAGAAACTAGAGGCAGGTGAGCCATGAGAAAGCAACATTCAAAATTTAGGCCCCGCTCCGCGCCCGTTGATTCTGACCTTCACCACAGCCTGAACCTGGGTTGCTGGTTGGGGTCGGACCAAGGTAATATGCTAATATCACGATATGTTTTCTTCATCAACAGACCATTTTCGCCCTTATATCGCACTTTTCATGGTCAAAATGGAGGTTGTAAGAAGGTGCGAAATAAGATGAGAGAAGCCCCCCATAAAATCATTAATTGCCCTAAGATATGAAGAATCCCGAAGATATTTGCCCCGATTTTCCCGAGTGGCCGGAAAGCTGGCACGGCGTTGAGGAAGACATCCCTTATGGTCAAGGTCTGGTGGCGGTGATGCGGCCGTTTGTGCTGCACCTGATTGACAATGGGCTGACAAGGAAGACCATCCGGAAGCACATGGACTATCTCTGGCTCCTTGGCGGCGAGATCATCCGGGATGTCGGAATGGATGAGGAATACGACATCCCTCCGGAGGAAAAACTTCGGCAAAGTGTTGACGAGGAAGGCGGACCTTACTGCCGGCACCTTGACTCCGAAAATGACATGCGATCCTTTGACTCCACCTGCCGAAAGCTGCACAAGTTTTTGAACTCGTGTTTATAAATCGGTCGGAGCGGTCGGCTCGGACCGATTTGCCGGAAGAAGGAAGGCGATGGCTGGATCGCGGTAAGAAGCCAGAGGTAGGTGAACTGTGAGCAATCAACATTCAAAACTTCGGCCCCATGGCGGCTACCGGCGCCTGCGCTCGTTTCAGGCGACGGAGATCATCTATGACGGCACGGTGTCTTTCTGCGACCGTTTTATAAACAAGCGGTCGCGCACCCATGATCAGATGGTGCAGGCGGCGCGCAGCGGCAGACAGAACATCGCCGAGGGTAGCCGGGCCTCGGCGACCTCCAGCAAAAGCGAACTGAAATTGGTGAATGTTGCCCGGGCCAGTCTGGATGAGCTGTTGCTCGATTATGAGGATTTTTTGCGGCAGCGGAAGCTGCCGGCGTGGGGCAAAGATGATCTGGAGGCCTTGGCGGTTCGGACTGTGGGGCGCAATAATCCGTCGGATCGGTCGGGTCAGACGGGGAGCCCCACAGCCGCAGACTATCTCCGCTGGCTCGAACATGCTGATCCGGGAGTGGTTGCCAATGCCCTGATCTGCCTGATTCATCAGGCAAATTATCTGTTGGACCGGCAGATTGCCGGGCTGGAAAAGCAATTCATCGATCAGGGCGGCTATACTGAGCGGCTTTATGCCGCCCGGATACAGGAGCGGCAAAAGGGACAATTGTCTGATCGGTCCGATCAGTCGGATCCGACCGATCAGACCGATCTGATCGACCAAAAACCGTGCCCGGCCTGCAATAAGCCCATGGTGTTGCGCATGGCCCGAAAGGGGGTGAAGGCCGGCGCACGGTTCTGGGGCTGTTCCGGGTATCCCGGCTGCAAGGCTACTTTGCCGGTGGATTGAAAAACCAGACCGATCGGACGGATCAGACGGATCGGACCGATTAAAAAAATTATGGCCAAGGATTGGCCATAAAACAGAGATAATCATATGACCTCAGCCAATATCGTTCAGAAACTATGGAACTACTGTAACGTCCTCCGGGACGACGGCATGAGTTGGCTCGGGATTGTCTTACTTGACAAATAACTTGACTTATGCTTGACTTACAACATGGCATATATCCCGCACTATACCATCACCCCCCACCTGCTCTCCCAAGTCGAGGCGGTGGCCGCCTTGCGTGAACGGATCCAGGGGGCAGCGGTCGAGCTGTCCTGGGTTCCGGCCTTGCAGAAGGATACGCGCACCCGCAATGTGCACGCATCCACGGCCATCGAAGGCAATCCCCTCACCCTGGAACAGGTGCGCGCCCTGGAGGAGGGGGGGGAGATTGTGGCCTCTGACCAGCGTTCGCGGCGTGAGGTGCTCAACTATTTCGCCGGCCTGCGCTATGTGGAGAAACAGGCAGGCAAGAAAAACGCCCGCCATGAAGATGTGTTTGAACTGCATCGCATTCTGGCGGCCGGGGTGATGGACCAGGGCGAGGCTGGCCGTTACCGCACAATCGGCGTGCGGGTTGGGGGCTATATGCCGCCTGGTCCGGCCGAGGTTTCCGGGCTGATGTTTGAGTTTCTGGACTGGTGGAACAAGAAGGCTGAAGAAATCTCGCCGGTGTTGAGTTCCGCCATACTCCATTACCGCTTTGAGGCTATCCACCCCTTTGCCGATGGCAACGGCCGCACGGGTCGGGCGCTGGCTCTTTGGGAGCTGTATCGGCGCGGGTTCGATACCCACCATATTTTTTCGGTGGACGAATATTACTGGGAGGACCGCCCGCGCTACTATACGGCCCTTCAAGCGGTACGGCTGGCAGGTGAGGATCTCACCGGCTGGCTGGAATATACTGCGGAAGGGCTCAAGCTGACCCTGGAGCGTGTCTGGTTGCGGGCACAAGCCTTTCAGCGCAAAACGTCAAAAAAAGTTGTCCTGCGTCCCAAGCAGGAGCGGTTGCTGCAACTCCTGCGCGATCATGGCAGCATGTCCCCGGCTGAACTCTGGGCTGCGCTGGGCATCTCTCGCCAGGGGGCCATGGACTTGCTTCATCCCCTGCTTGAGGCTGGACTTGTGGAAAAGATCGGCAGCAAAAAAACAGGACGTTACATGCTGCGCAACCCATGAGTCGGCTGATATAGCTGAGTTGAGCAGCTTGTCTGCTCAAACGAAACTTATACCCTCTGGGTGCAACAACACAGATGCGGTGTTGTTGGATAGTTAGTGGCCGTCCGGAAACGAGCAACTTCGTTCGAGTGCAAGGCGCGAGGAAGACGAAAAGGCGGAGCGTACACGCAGTACGTGAGCATTTTTCGGCGACTGAGCAACGCAGCAATCGGGCGAAAGGGCCGTTCCCGGATGGACACTAGTTACGAAATCCGGGCCTTAATGCGACAAGGGTTCGGTGCCGGATCTCATCGGGCCGCCTTGCCGCCTTGCTGCCGGGACAAGAGGTGGATCAGTTCTGTCCCATGCTCTTCGTATGCGGCGCGAATGATGCTTTTCAGCTCCCCCTTGATGCTTGCCAGGGGAGGCAGGGACTGGATGACCGGCAGGTAGTGTTCCGGGGGCAGCTGCGGCTCGATGCGCATTTTGGCTTCCATGCTCTGGCCCAGGCCCATTTCCATGCCGCCCTCCATGCTGCCGGTCTTGTTTGGGTCGCCCAGGGTTCTGAGAAAACCCATGATGGAGCCCAGGTCGTTCTTCCGGTAGAAGATTTCGATTTCTTCGTTTATTTCTTCCCGGTATCTCTTGAGTTCGGCAAATCTGCTCCGGTATTCGGTCACATGTACTTCAAGGCGTTCGTAGCAGTCGAACACCAGATTTTTAAAACGACCGGCATGGGTGAGGCCATGGATGCGCACCCCGGAAAAAACCCTTTGCCGGATGGTACCTGATTGGCTCAGGTAGGGGTCGTAGAAAAGATCCGCGGGCAGACCGGTAAGCGCCAAAAAACGGTGGATAAGGGGTTCGTCCTTTAGCACAATGTAGATGCGGATCAGATCAAAACTGATCCGTTTTTCTAGGATAAATGAGTATTGCCGGGTTTTTTCAACAAAGTCCAGTTTGTCGTCTTCAATGAGTTTCCTGAAGCCGAAATAGCGGTCGGCTATCTCTTTTTTTATCTCATAGGCAAGTACATCGTGGATGTTCGGGCTGTCCGGGCTCACATTCAACGCCTTTCTTTTTTCAGCCCAGAATCAAACTCTGGGCAAAGGAGATCAGGGGGTGCATGATCTTCGGGATGACCCCGGTGTAAAACAGGGCCAGCAGGATGAAAAAGCCGAGGGGCTCCAGCTTGTTGTAAATTCTGGCCAGCTCAGGGGGCAGCAGGTTGCTCAGCACCTGGCTACCGTCCAGGGGCGGAATGGGGATCAGATTGAAGATGGCCAGCATCACGTTTATCCAGACGCCGGCGGCGATCATCTGGACAAGCGGCCAGAAGATCGCCATGGGCAGCAACTGGCCGATGGGTAGCAGCAGGCGGGCGGCCAGACCGCAGGCCACGGCGAGCGCCAGATTGGCGGAGACTCCGGCCAGCGAGACCCAGATCATGCCCTGCCGGGGATTATTAAAGTAGCTGGCATCCACCGGCACCGGTTTGGCCCAGCCGATCTTCATGATCAGAAAGGCCAGCACCCCCAGGGGGTCAAGATGCTTCAGCGGATTCAGGCTGAGCCTGCCCAACCGCTGCGCGGTGGGGTCGCCAAGCTTGTAGGCGACGAAGGCGTGGGCGAACTCGTGGACTGTGAGGGCCAGGAGAAACGGGGGGGCGAGGATGGCAATTTCCTGAATGAGCTTGGGGAGGTTCATGGGTGGTTTATTGATTCCGGGAGGGGAAAAAGTTTTTTGATGAAGGCGGTTTCCGTGGCCCGGTCCTGCACCAGGCCATCCAGCCTTGCGTCCAGCAGGCGCCGCAGGATGGTACCATAGAGCGGCCCCGCCCGGTAGCCCATTTTTTCCAGGTCGTTGCCGTCGGTTTCCGGCTTCAGTTGACTCCACTCGGTAACATAGAGGGATATGGCCTTTTTGCCGGATTTCTTTTTCATCACCCCCATGAGGTGGAGGATGCCCTCCGGGGAAAGCTCCTTGAGCAGGTGATAGAGGTCGCTTGGGCTTTCCGGCATGGCGCGTTTCATGATCTCGGCAATCCGGGCCACGGCGGCTTTTTCCCTGACCAGAAACTGCCGGTGGCGCGGCGGCACCTCGAAGCGCTCGCAAAAGGCCGCCATCTCCCGGACGGGCAGGCTGGTCATGAGGGCGAGCAGATAGACCTGCCATTGGCGGCATGGCTGGTCAAGGTAGAGGAGCCGGTGCCAGGCCAGGGCCTGCCGGGTTTCTTCCAGCACCGCGCTGAGCCTTAAGTCGATGCGGAGAGTGGGATGGAGGAAGCGCAGCAAGCCGAGGTCCGCCATGCGGCTGATGGCCGGGAGGGGGTTCTCCTCGGAGAGGATGCTGGTCAATTCGTTGAAAAACCGCTGGCCGAAGAAACGGTCGAAAAGCTCCATCTTTACCGCGTTTTTAATGAGTTTTTCCGTGTGGTTGCCGATCTTGAAGCCCATGCGCTGCTCAAAGCGGATGGCTCGGAAGATTCGGGTCGGGTCTTCCACAAAGCTTAGATTGTGCAGGATGCGGATTTGCCGGTCTTTCAGGTCGTTCTGGCAGTTGAAGAAATCCACCAGGTTGCCGAAGGTGTCCGGGTTGAGGTGGATGGCCATGGCGTTGATGGTGAAATCGCGGCGGTAGAGATCGAGTTTGATGGAGCTCAGCTCCACCGTGGGCATGGCGGCCGGATATTCGTAGTATTCCAACCGGGCGGTGGCGATATCGATCTTGAGGCCGTCGGGCAGCTTGACCACGGCGGTGCCGAATTTCTCATGGGTGCGCACCGTGCCGCCCAGTTTCTTGCCCAGCTTTTTGGCATAGGCCAAGCCATCGCCCTCGACGACCACATCCAGATCGAGATTTTTGACGTGCAGCAGCAGGTCGCGGACAAACCCCCCCACCGCATAGGCATGGCAGCCGGTTTCCTGTGCCACCTCGCCCAAGGTTTGCAAAAGGACCATTATCTCGCGGCTTAAGACCTCCACCATCAGGGTACTCAGGTTGCGGTTGCGGGCCACGGAGGGCTGGTCGGTCTCGGCCAGCAATCGGCGCGGGATGTGGGCCGGATCGTTGACCAGCAGGTGGAGAAGATCGGTGCGGGTAATGACCCCCAGGACCTTGCCCTCTTCCACCACCGGGATAAAGCGCTGGCGGTTTTCGATGATGAGTTCCTGGATATCGGCCAGGGTGGCGGTGGGCGGCAGGGTGGCGAAATCGGTGGTCATGTAGTCGCTTACCGGCGAGCCGCCCAGCCCCAGATGGATGGATTTGCCCACCACCAGCCGGGAGATGAGGCCCACCGCCTCGTGCGCTTCATTGAGGATCAGCAGCACTGTGATGTTGTAGCGGTTGAGCAGCTCGTCCGCCCCGGTGATCGTCAGGGTTGGCGGGCCGAAGATCACCGGCGCGGACATCAGCTCTCTGGCCAACCGCCGGGGTCGGACATGCTTGTGCAGCAGCTGGATCAGCCTTTCCTCCGCCTCGATCAGGGTAAGATCCTTGATCGTGGCCGAGGCGGCCGAGGCATGCCCCCCGCCCCCGAAATCCCGGGCAATGATCCCGACGTTTACCTCCGGGATCCGGCTGCGGGCAATGAGGTGGGTGCGGCCTCCCATCTGGGTCAGGGCGAACAGGGTGTCCAGGTTTTCCATCACCATGAAGCGGCGGACGATGACGGAAAATTCATCAACATATTCGGGCAGTTCTATCTTGGCCACCACCAGGTCCAGGCCGTGGATGGTGTAGGTGGTGGCGGATTTGATCAGGGCATGGAGCAGGGTGACTTCCCGGCTGGTGAGCTCCTGGGCGATGAACTGGGAGATGGCGTTGAGGTTGGCTCCCTGGCCAAGCAGCCAGGCGGCGGCCTCGAGATCTTCCGGGCTGGTGGAGTCGAAGGCGAAGTTGCCGGTGTCCTCGTAGATGGCCATGGCCATAAGGGTGGCTTCCTCCTGGGTGAGCGAGAGATTTTTTCCCCGGAGGAGGCGGACAAAGATGGTGGTGGTGGAGCCCACCGGCCAAACCTCTTCCCGCGAGCCATGCAGGTCGCCTGGGGCATCGGGGTGGTGGTCGTAGAGGTGGATGTCCAGGCCGGGGTTGTTAAGGCATTGGGCAAAGTCGCCGATTCGGGAGGCCTGGCGGGTGTCCACCACGATGAGCCTGTGGATCTGGTCCTGGGGGATGTTCTTCAGCCGCTGGAAGGTGTAGTGGTATTGCACCGACTGGGCGAGGAAATCGCGCAGGTTTTTTTCCTGGGAACCGGAAAAGGCGAGGACCGCCTCGGGGTAGAGCTTATGCGCGGCGATCATCGAGGCCAGCCCGTCAAAATCGGCGTTTACATGGGTGGTGATGACTTCCATATCTCGCAGGGCCTCTGTGCTCGGAACGTGTTTCTGCCAGGGAAAGTTTGTGGTCTCATGCCGAAAAGGCCTGGTCTGAAATGATTATAGACCATCATTCCCGGTGAGCAATGATATTTAGAAGCCGTTACGAAATCATGATTGCCACGGTCATTTCATTGCGGTGCCTCGGCTGCCTTTTGTCCGGCGGCTCAGCCCCTTGGGTGGAATTTCTGGTGGGCGCTTTTGAGGCGGTTGCTGTCCACATGGGTGTAAATCTGGGTGGTGGCGATGTCGGCATGGCCCAGCATCATCTGCACGGAGCGGAGATCCGCGCCATGTTCCAGCAGGTGGGTGGCAAAGGAGTGGCGGAGCACATGGGGGCTGATTTTTTTGTTGATTCCCTGCCGGCGTGCGCTTTGCTGGACGATCTGCCAGAAACGCAGGCGGGTCATGGGTTTGCCGTGGCCGGTGACAAAAAGGAAATCGCTCGTTCTTTTTCGGAGAATCCGGGGGCGGGCGTCTTTGCTGTAGATCTTGAGGTATTCGCGGGCCGCCTCGCCAAAGGGGATGAGTCTCTCCTTGGCGCCTTTGCCGAAAACCCGGACATAGCCGCCCATGAGATTGACCCCGGCCAAAGGCAGGTTTACCAGCTCTGAAACCCGCATGCCGGTAGCGTAGAGCAGGTGCAGCATGGCGTTATTGCGCAGGGCCAGGGAATTACCATTGGCCGGCGGGGCAAGAAGCCGGTTTATCTCGGGGATGGTCAGGACCTTGGGGAGGGGGCGGCCCGGTTTTGGCAGATCCAGTATGGTGCAGGGGTCAATGGCGATGAGCTTTTCCGCCAGGAGAAAGCGGAAAAAAGCGCGCAGCGCGGAGATCCGGCGGGCATTGCTTCTGGTCGAGATGCCCATGCCATGGCAATGGGCCAGATAAGCGCGCAGGTGGCTGATTTCGATTTCGGCTAGCTGGGTGAGTCGGCTGGGGCGGAGAAAATCAAGAAAAGAGGCCAGGTCAGCCTGGTAGGCGAGAATGGTGTTGGCGGCCAGACGTCGTTCCAGGCTGAGATACTGAAGGAACTGGTCGCAATAAGGCTCGGGAAAAAAAGACGCTCCGCCGGGGAGAGAGGAAGACGCCGGCGGTTGGGGCCGGTCCCGGTCGGAGCGTGGGCAATGATCTGCGGGTTTTCCTCGTGTGCTGTTCATCCGAGGAAGAGCGGCAAGTTAATCGCGATCGCCGCGCATCATGAGCTTGCGGATTTTTCGCTTTGATTCAGCCTGCTTGCGCCGGCGTTTGTCGCTGGGCTTTTCGTAGTACTCACGGCGCTTGAGTTCTTTTTTCATCCCGTCGAGCTGCATTTTTTTCTTGAGCAGCCGAATCGCCTGTTCGATGTCCCCTCTTACCTCAATCTCGATCATGATTTCTCCAGTATGCAGATTACAACGTTGTGTTTCAGAAATTTTCAGTCAACGCCTGTTTCAGAACAAATTGAAATGGCGCAGAATTTTTAAAATAAACCGTTTATATAGCCGATAGCGGTTCTGGTTGTCAAATATTTTTTTCCGGCGCAACGTGGGCAGGAAAGATCTTGCCGGGGTTGAGAATGTTCTGCGGGTCAAAGAGATTCTTGATTTGCCGCATGAGAGCGAGGGTCGGCAAGTCAAGCTCCATGGCCAGATAGGCGGCCTTGGTAAGGCCGATGCCGTGTTCGCCGGACAGGGTGCCGCCCAACCGCAGGACCTCCTCAAAGAGTCGCTGTTTGGCGCTCTCGGCCTGGCGGACCTCCTGGGAAATATTCCGATCGAGCATGATATTGACGTGGATATTGCCGTCTCCGGCATGGCCGAAGGTGAAGATGACGACCCCGAGTTCCCGGCTCAAGGTCTCGGTGCAGGAGACCAGCTGCGGCAGGCAGCTGCGGGGAACCACCACGTCTTCGCTCATTTTGTGGGGCTTGAGACTGAAGGCGGCCGGAGAGACGGCACGCCGTGCTGCCCAGAGCTGCTCAGCCTCGGCCGGGCTTGCGGCGGTGCGGCTCTGGATGATCCCCGGCTGGGTCTGCAAAAATTCCGTCAGTTGGCGGGTGGCCAGGGGCACGGAATCCTTTTGCCCGTCAAGCTCGATCAGAAGAAGGGCCTCGGCCTCTGCCGGTAAGGGGGAGGGCAGTTTGTCCCGGACAATGGCCAGGGCGGTCCGGTCCAGGTATTCCAGAGTGCAGGGCGTATGGCGGGCGAGAATGGTCGTCACCAGGCTGGTTGCCTCGACCATGGTGGGGCAGAGGACCAGTAGCGTGCTGCGGGCTTCGGGGGCGGGCAGGAGCTTTACCGTGATCCGGGTAATGATGGCCAGGGTTCCCTCCGAGCCGACCAGCAACCGGGTAAGGTCGTAGCCCACCACCCCCTTGGCGGTTCGGACCCCGGTATGGATGATGCTTCCGTCGGGCAGCACCGCCTCCAGGCCGAGGACATAGTCGCGGGTCACCCCGTATTTCACCGCGCTCGGCCCGCCGGCGCACTCGGCGACATTGCCGCCCATGGTGCAGAACTTCAGGCTGGCCGGGTCCGGCGGGTAATAGAGGCCGTGCCGCGCTACCTCGGCGCGCAGCTCGCCGGTGATCACCCCCGGCTCGACCACGGCAAGCTGATTGGCGGGGTCTATTTCCAGGATGCGGTTCAGGCGGCTCAGCACCATGACCAGGCCACCCGCCACCGGCAGGGCCCCGCCGCTCATGCCGGTGCCCGCCCCCCGGGGGACTACGGAAAACGGGGTAGCGGAGGCCAGCTGCATGATGCGGCGGATTTCCTCGGTGGAGCCGGGAAAGACCACGGCTCCAGGAGGGTATTCCCGGCCGGTGCCGTCATAGGAGTAGCAGGCCAGATCTTCCGGGACCGTGGTTACCTGGTCCCGACCGACAATTTTTCGCAGTTCGCGGATTATTTCCTCTTTCATTCCAGTTAGTTCCCGCAGGGGTAGTTGTTTTTTTCGCCGGTTTTAAAAAGTCCTACAAAATAACCCAAGAACCTATTATAAGGATACATCCCTCGGCGCCGTGGTGTTGTCGATTTTCAGCAGCGGGCGGATGACCATTTTGAGATCAGTACGCAACTATTCGGAAAAAAGCTATGGAAAATAAAGCTGAGTTGAGCAGCTTGCCTGCTCTTACGAAACTTATGCCCGGTGGGGGTAAGATTCGTCTGGCCCTGATTGCCGGGGGCAAATCCGGCGAGCGCGAGGTGTCGCTGGCCGGGGCCAAAGAGGTGGAAAAGGCACTCAGCAAGGAAAAATACGAAGTCCATCGCTATGATCCGGCCACGGATTTGGCTCAGCTTGCCGCGGATGCAGGTAAGATCGACCTTGCTTTTATCCTGCTCCACGGTCCCTTGGGGGAGGACGGCACCATGCAAGGCTTTCTCGATCTGCTGGGGATTGCCTATCAGGGGGCCGGGGTTTTGGGCTCCGCTCTGGCCATGGACAAGAATCTGGCCAAGATCCTCTACCGGCAGGCCGGGCTCACCGTGGCCCCCTGGGAGATGGCGCAGCCGGAAGACCAGGAAAATCCCCGCCGCCTGCTGGCGCAACTTTCCTTGCCGGTGGTCATCAAACCCATTCGCCAGGGCTCCAGTCTGGGTATGAGCCTGGCCAGAAGCGAAGAGGAGCTGGTCCAGGGGTTGGCCAAGGCGTTTACCTTTGACAGCGAGGTTATGGTTGAGCAGTATGTGCGGGGACGGGAGATTACCGGCGGGGTACTCGGTAATAAAGAACTCACCGCCCTGCCCATCGTGGAGATTATCCCCGGCGAGGAATATGCATTTTTCGATTACGATGCCAAGTACATAAAAGGCGCCTCCAGGGAAGTTTGCCCGGCGGAGCTGCCGCCCGAGGTAACTGCCAGGGCTCAGGCGATTGCGCTTGCCGCGCACCGGGCCTTGCAGCTCAGGGGATACAGCCGGACCGACATGATTGTCGCCGTAGATGGTATTTATGTGCTTGAGACCAACACCATCCCGGGAATGACCCCGACCAGCCTGCTGCCCCAGGCTGCGGCCGCTTATGGGTTGTCCTTTCCTGCTCTGCTCGATCTGCTGATCGAACTGGCCTTGGCGGAAAGATGAGTCTGTGGTGGATTTTTTTAAACAAACCGGACATAATCTCCAGGTTGCATGAATAAGCGCGCCAGAGCCCAGAGATGAGGTCGTCGGCCAACCCAACGGAGTACACTGCCTTGACAGAGAGCGTGTCGGGAAAAGCAGGGCTCACTGCCCTGATTGTCGAGGATGACCAGGGTGTCTGCGACCTTTTGCAAAGGATCGTGGAAAGCCATGGCTACACCACTATTGCCTGCCATACAGCCGCTGCGGCCAAGGCGGCCTTTGCCGCCGGTTTCCCACACCTTATTCTCATGGACTGGCTGCTGCCGGACATGGACGGCCTGGAACTAACCAAAGCATTTCGCGCCTCCGAACGGGGGCAATACCTCACCATCCTGATGATTTCCGGCAAGGACAGCCCGGAGGAGATTTCCACGGCCATTGCCGCCGGAGTCAATTTTTTCATGGCCAAGCCGGTGGAAAGGCAGGTGATGGAGATCTGGATGGCCTCGGCTGCCACGCATGTTCATGATTGCCTGCAACGGGAAGAGGATGATCTGGCTCTGGCGAAAATCAGGGAAGAGCTGGCGGACAACAACCTCCAACTGGAAGAAGCCATAGGCCGAGCCAACGCCATGGCCATGGAGGCGGAGCAGGCCTATATCGAGATCAATCAGATATTCAAGACCGTGGCCGGCGGTATTATCCTGGTGGACAAGCAGTGCAAGATCCTGCGCTGCAACGATGCTTTTCTCAAAATGGCAGGAGTGGAGAGAAAGGCGGTACAGAACAGCAAGTGTTACGAGCTGTTTCACTCCTGTATGTGCGGTACCGAACAGTGCCCCCTGCAGCGGATCAAAAAAGGGGAAAAATATATTGCCAGCGAGATAGAAAAGGTGGAGGCCTCCGGGAAAACCGTGCATTACAGCATCATTTCCACCCCTTTCAATGGCCCGGCTGGCGATCTGGTTGGCACGGTCGAGCATATCACCGACATCACCGAACGGGTCAAGGCGGTAAGGGCTCTGGCCGAAAGCGAACGCCGTTACAAGGAGTTAAGCATTGTTGATGAGCTGACCACGCTTTTTAACAAGCGCTATTTCAACACCCATCTGAAACTTGAGGTGGAGAGGGCCAGCCGACATGGCCAGCCGCTTTCTTTGTTGCTGCTTGATATCGACAACTTCAAGCATCATAATGACACTTACGGACATGCGGATGGCGACCGGGTTCTGGCCCGGCTGGGCCAGGTGATTGCCGAGGCGGTTCGGGTCAGTGATATTCCCTGCCGGTATGGTGGGGAGGAATTCACCATCATTCTGCCGGCGGCGAGCGGCGAACAGGCGACCGTGGTTGCGGAGCGGATCAGGGCTGGTTTCGCCGGGGTTATTTTTCAACCGAACCCCCAGGAAACAGTGCAAAAAACGGTGAGCATCGGCGTAACCCAGTATCGCACGGGGGAAAGCGGGCAGAGCCTGCTGGAACGGGCCGATCAGAACATGTACGAGGCCAAGCAGAGCGGCAAAAACCGGTTAGTCTTGAAGTAGGAACGGCTTTCTAAAATCTGTTTTCAAAATAGGGCGCCAGCACCTTGGGAATGGCGATTGTGCCATCCGCCTGCTGGTAGTTTTCAAAAATGGCGGCCAGGGTTCGGCCCACGGCCAGGCCGCTGCCGTTCAGGGTGTGAACCAGCCCGCTTTTGTTCTGGCCCTTGGGCCGATACCTGATCCCGCCTCTTCTGGCCTGAAAATCGCCAAAATTGCTGCATGAGGATATCTCCCGGTAGGTGTCCTGGGCAGGCATCCATACCTCGATGTCGTAGGTCTTGTTGGCGGAAAAGCCGAGATCCCCGCTGCAGAGCTGTACCACCCGATAGGGGAGCTCCAGGAGCTGCAAGACCTCTTCCGCATCCGCGAGCAGGCTTTCCAGTTCACTGCCGGAGGTCTCCGGGGTAGTAAATTTCACCAGCTCCACCTTGTCGAACTGGTGCTGGCGGATAAGCCCTCTGGTGTCGCGGCCATAGGCGCCGGCCTCGGAACGGAAGCAGGGGGTGTAGGCCGTGTACTTGATGGGCAGCTCGTGCTCGGCCAGGGTTTCGTCCCGGTGCAGGTTGGTCACCGGCACCTCGGCGGTGGGGATCAGCCAGAGGTCCCAGTCCTTGATGCGGAAGAGGTCCGCCTCGAATTTCGGCAGCTGGCCGGTGGCAGTCATGGTCTGGGAATTGACGAGAAAGGGGGGGAGGATCTCGGTGTAGCCGTGCCTTTGGGTGTGGAGATCGAGCATGAAGTTGATCAGCGCCCGCTCCAGGCGGGAGGCAAAGCCCTTGAGTACGGCAAAGCGGGCTCCGGCAAGCTTGGCGGCCCGCTCAAAATCGATGACTCCGGCCGCTTCCCCCAGCTCATGGTGGGCTTTGACCGCAAAACCGAATTGCGGCACCGTGCCCCAGCGCTTGATTTCCAGATTGTCGGCGTCGCTGGTGCCTTTGGGCACGGAATCGTCGCAGAGGTTTGGCAGGGTCAGGACGATGCTCTGGAGATCCTCCTCCAGACCGACCAGCTCGCTTTCGATTTCCTTGATCCTCTCTCCCACCTGCCGCATCTCGGCCATTGGTCCTTCTGCCTCGACCCCCGCTTTTTTCAGCTCGCCGATTTCCTGGGAAGCGGTCTTGCGTTTGTTGCGCAGCGTTTCCGCCTCGGTGAGCAGGGTGCGGCGGGAGAGGTCGATGGCGGCAAAATCGTCGATGCGGGAATCGGTGATCCCCCGGAAGGCGAGTTTCTCTTTGACGAGAGCCAGATTTTCCCTGATAAAACGTAATTCAAGCATGGATGTCCTCTTAAGTCTGGGGCACTTTCTCTGAAAGTTCTGTCAGAAGGGGTTGTATCATGGCGCAGGGCAGAAATCAAGAGGACGAAGGGGTTGTCCCGGAGCAGAGCTAAACTGCCTCTAGAAGTCTGTGGTGCAGAGGCGCAGGGAGACATCTTTACCTGCTGGCAGGTGTTTTCGGTTTGCCGGCAGATGGATGATGGCGTTGGCCGCCTCGTTCTTGCGGGCGGGTCGGACGGTGAGGGTCTTGCCGTTTAAGCCGGCCACCGCGCCTTTCAGGTTGAGGAGCCCGGTTTTTTTTAGCTGAATCGGGGTGGTGAGAATGGCGCGCCGCAGGGGGGGTAAGGGGCGGCGTTGCCCCTGCATTGCCCGTAAGGCCGGCAGGACAAGTTCGTGAAAGAGCAGGAAAACCGCGGGCGGTGGGCCCGGCAGGGCGAAGATCGGTTTTCCTTGATAGAGGCCGAGCATGGTTGAGCGGCCAGGGCGGACCGCCAGGGCCGTGTACAAAGGGGCAATTCCCAGCTCGGCAAAGGCCTGGGGCAGGAGATCGTAGTTGCCCGGGCCCATGCCGCCGGTGGTGATCACCCCCTGGGACGGGCCGTGCAAGGCTTCTTTCAGGGTGGCGACAATTCGGGCGCAGTCATCGGCCACCAGGCCAAGATCACGGGTGGTTGCTCCCGCGCCCCTGATGAGGGCGGCGAGCAGGAAACGGTTGCCGCCGATAATCTGGCCGGTTTCCGGGGTGTCCGCCGTATTGAGCAATTCGCTGCCCGTGCAGATGATGGCCAGTTCCGGACGGGTCACCACGGAAACTTGGGCCAGGCCGCTTTCGGCAAGGAGCGGGAGATGCTGGGTCTCGATCCTGGCCCCGGCCCGGACAATGGGTTGTCCGGCGGCAAGGTCCGCGCCCCGGGCGCGAAGGAAGGCGCCTGGCTGGGGCGGACTGTTCACCAGCACCACCTTTTCCTCTCTGCGGCAGCGCTCAAAGGGGACAACCTGATTGGCCCCGGGTGGCAGGGCGCCGCCGGTCATGATCGCGATGGCGCTTTTTCCGGCAAGCCTCGGCAGATAGGTGGTGCCCGCGGCAATCTCGCCGGTTACCTGTAACGCTACCTGTTCTGCTCCGGCGGTCAGATTTCGGCTGTTGACGGCATAGCCGTCCATGGCCGAACGGGCAAAGTCCGGCACCGGACGTACGGCTTTGATGGCCTGCGCGGCAATGCGGCCGGCGGCTTCACACAGAGGGACAGCCTCCGCGGCCAGGCTGGGGCTGTGGCTGACAATCAGCCGTTGCGCTGCGGCAAGCGAGAGGATCGGCATGGATCAGGGATCCAGCAGGTCGGCAAGACGGGCGAGGTCATGCTGATGGTTGATGTTTTGAAAGGTGGTGAGATCGGGGATGACCTGCAAGATCTCCTCGGCGGTGACTTTGCGGAGGCGCAGTTTATTGTACAAGGCGCCGAGCTTGTACAGGCCGGCGGCGAGATTTTCCTCGATGAGCGGCAGGGCCGTTTGGCTGTAGACCGCGTACAGAGGCTCCGGCCCCTCGGGCAGCCAGGGCAGCACCACCTCATGGTCGCCGGGTAGTTCGCAGAGAAAACGGATAAGCTCCGGATTGATCAGCGGCATATCGCAGCCGCAGACAAAGGCGCGGGGCTGGGAGACCGACCGCAGGGCGGCATGGATTCCGGCCAGGGGGCCGCAGTTCAGGTATTGATCGGCAACCATCGGCCAGCCGAGAAAGGCATAGTCCTCTGGGGTATTGGTGACGAGCAGAGTTTCCGGGAAAAGCCCGGCCAGCTTGCGGGTGATCCCATGGATCAGGGCGTCGCCCTGATGGAGGGCAAGGGCCTTGTTGCTGCCGAAACGCGAGCTTTTGCCGCCCGCCAGGATCACCCCGGCAACCTGGCGGATCATTCTGCGGCGCCCTGGCGGATGGTGATAATAATCTCCTCGGGGTTCTGGCACCCCTTGAGCGAACAGGTCATGCCGGTGATGGCCTGGCGGATAAAGCTTTCGACGAAGGCATTGAGATAGACCGGCTGACCGTTGACCAGCAGGCTGGTTTTTTGTCGGGGAAAGGGCTTGATGAAGCGCTCTTCGAGAAAATCGGCCAGACCGGCGACATCGTCCAGGCAAAAGCCGGGGAGATCCGCGGGGCCTGCGGCATCGCTGACCATGGCAACCCAGGTTTCATCCCGATCCGGCAAGGGCTCGGCATGCAGGGCGCTGCGGAAGACCTCGATCTTGGGCAGTCCCAGCCGCTTGTAGCCCTCGGTGATCACCAGATCGATATCGCCGTAATAGCGGCCTATCAGCTCTTCAATGGTAAGGTCTTCCGGCACGTCGCGGATAATGCCCAACCCGGTGGGGGAAGAGAGGGCCACGGTGGAAGCGCCGGCCTGCTTGTGGCGCCAGGTGTCCTTGCCGGGCTTGTCCATCTCAAAGGTATGGACATGGTGCTTGATGGTGCCGATGCGGTAGCCGCGGCGATGCAGTTCAGGGATCAGTTTTTCCAGCAGCGTGGTCTTGCCGGAGTCGGGCTTGCCGATGAATGAGATGACAGGGGGCATGGTGTTTGCTTACCGTGATTAGAAAGGAAGGTTTCGTGTAACTATCCAGCTCAGTGCCGGGAATGAACAAAAACCACCGAACAGTAACTATCCAGCAGTACCGTACACCCAAAGGGCATAAGTTTGTTGAAATCGTAAAAAGCCACGATTACAACGGGTATTAATGTGTAAGTGTCTGATTTTGTGTGGTGGTCCTGTAAACTTTTCAGGTTGTTACGAGTTCATCAAGTTTCGTTTGGGCAGCTTGCTGCCCAACTCAGCTATAGCTGCTAGGCAGAAGTCTGCGAAGTGTGCTGGTGCCCATGAGCAGGCTGATAACAACGCAGATGCGGTGCTGCTGGATAGTTACTGTTTCGTTTCAGCCCGGCGGCCAGGACATGGCCCTGCCCCCGAGAACATGGAGATGCAGGTGGAAGACGGTCTGCCCCGCTTCGGCCCCGTTGTTCATGACCAAGCGGCATTGTTCCGCGCCGTTTTCCCTGGCCAGTTGCGCGCCGATCCGGACGACCTTACCGATGAGCGCTTCGTCTTCACTTGCAACCGCACCAGGGCCGCTGAGGTGTTTTTTGGGGATGACCAGGAAGTGCTTGGGGGCCTGGGGGGAGATGTCCCAGAAGGCGAAAACCTCCTTATCTTCGTACAGTTTTTTGGCAGGGATTTCCCCGTTGATGATTTTGCAGAAAAGACAGGGGTTGCTCATCGCTCCTCCTTGTTTGTAAGATAATAAACAGCCGCAGGATACTGTTCGGAGCTGGTTCTGTCAAATGTAAAGGTAGTCATCTCTGATGACAGCTTGCGGCTGCTTTGGTATTGTGATGAGGGACGCTATTGCCTGGGAGTTGTCCTGTGGCAAATCAGAGCAAAAATACTAATTTAGTGGAAAACCGGCAGGGGGATGCCATGCGTCAGTTTGTTATTGATGAATTGAACAGAGAAGAACAGAATAATCTGGAATCATATCTGAAGCGGACCTTGCCGTCGGCCCCCATGGAGGGGATGTTCTGGCTGCCGGTCCCGGAGGAGCTACTGGGCGAAGCCCAGCAGGGGCACGGGCAATGCGGGCCGTTTTTTTTCGGGATCGAGCTGGGGCGGAGCAGGTTGATCGCCGAATTTCTGGTCCGGAGCAAGAGCAACCTGCATTGCTCTTGCATTAGTTATGCGAACCAGGGCCAGCGCCAGTTCCTTTTTGATTTTCTTGACCGGATGCTTGCGGATGCACAGATTAATGCTTGATGGCATTATAAAAAGGCCCATCCTCAAGGCAAAAAAAATCCCCGGCCGAGATGGCAGGGGATTTGGCTCAGTCCGGATCGTCTGGGAAAATCTTGCTTACCACCAGCAGATGGTCTGGTCGGCCGCAAAAACTTTGTCCACCAAGGCGTCGTAGTCCGGGTTCTCGACATTGAGGGCAAAGGCCTCGGCGTCACGACCCTCGGAGACGATCTCCACCAGTTTTTTGGTGTCGTCATTGGGTTCAGAGCGATATACATTCAAGAGTTTCATCGGAGCACTCCTTGTTTGTTGGTTCTCGGGGTTGATCAGCTCTTGTCCGAGCGCATGATGCCGTAGGGGATGATGTATTCGAGGTCACGAAGCTGCTTGCCGATCTCTTCGAGGGTGACTTTGGGCATCCCTAAATTCTCGGCGTTAGCGTCCACCGTGGTGTAGACCTCGCCTTCCATGTCGCGAATCCACTCGATGTTTTCCTTGTGGTAGTCGCTCACCTCGGTGAGTTCGTTGTTCATAACATAGGCATACGCATACATGTTCTCGACGGCAAGTCCCAGAGCGGAGCGGATACCGTCCAGGGTGTAATCCTTGTTTACCAGTAGAAAGCCTACTTTCTTGGACATGGTTTTCTCCTTATAAGGTCAGGTAGCATTCGTAGTCTTCAATGATCGCGCCGTGCTGGCCCTGGGTGGCCATGTCCTTGGCCTCAAGACCCTTGGGGATATCGGCAGGATCGTAGCCGCACTTCTTGTAGCTGTCCACGCAGATCGAAACCTCGTCGGCCAGTTCGCAGAGGGCCGGGAAATCAGAACACTTGGTCAAGTGGACGCCGTACCAGCTGAAGAAAACCTTGACCTTGGAACCCTTGGCCTTGGCGGCCTTGGTTACTCCCATGACATGCCGCATGTTCTGGGGAGAGGTGACAAAGATACCCAAACTTTTAGCCATTTGCTGTCTCCTTGAATAATTGAAAGGCGCAGAGCCGAAAAGATCCGGGCGCCATGGCGTTTGTGGGAATTATTGTTTCTTCATGTAGAAACGGATGAAGCCGGCGTCTTCCTTTTCGCCGAGATACTCGTGTCCGGCGCGGGTACACCAGCCGGGCAGGTCGTTGCGGGAGCCGGGATCGGTGCCAAGAACTTCGAGGATTTCCCCGGAACCCAGTTTATCCATTTCCTTTTTGGTCCGCAACAGGGGCATTGGACAGCTCAGGCCTTTTGCGTCCAGGGTGCGGGTCGGGGTGATTCCTTCCGGGACTTTCTTGAAATCGTCGCTCATGTTTTCCTCCTTGGAAAAGATTTTGGTGTTTGATTTTTTAAAAAAAACGGGAAACGGCGGGATTTTTGAGATGGTTCCGCTCGATGCCGCTGCTGTTCTACGGGGGAGCTGCATGTACTGTAAACTTCTTCAAAAAAAATGGTGAATTAGTCTCTACCAAACATCCGCGGACCATGTCAAGGGAATTTGTGAGTGATCATTGGCCGGAATGTTCGGCGCGAACCCCCTGTTTTTCCGGTTGATTTTTCCCCAGGTTGTATGTCACATTGTGGTGGCGCTTCAGGATGTGCGTCGAGATGTTTTCACGGCTTGACAAAAGTGTCCGGCACCGGGTAAAGAAAATCGTTCCGAGCTGTCTTGCGAATTGGGTTCGAAGCGCCGACTTTCCGGGTTTCACTCGGAGAATGTCGGGAAGGCACAGTGGTTTTCAGAAAAAACGGGAGAGGAGAGCGATTATGAGTGGAAGCAGCGGGTTTGGCGGCACTGCCAAGGAGCTTTACAAAAAGTTGTGCCAGGATGAGTGGAATCCCTATACCTCCGGGACCCTCGTCGCTTTTCTGAGCGTGATGCTCCTGGCCTGGTACCGGCCTTGGGGAGCGACCGGGGCGGTGCGCAACTGGGCGGACTGGATTTTTTACGGAATCGGAATCTACAGCGATGCTCCTGCTTCGATTTTTGTCAATGGCGGTTCCATCATCGGCCTCGGTTTTGTGGGCGGTGCTTTTCTTTCCGCCTGCCTTGGCAACAACTTCGCCTTCCGGATTCCGCCGGTTCTGGAAATGGTCAAGGGGGTGGCTGCCGGTATCTGTATGGGAGTCGGCGCGGCCCTTGCCGGAGGGTGCAACGTGGGTGGATTTTACAACGCCATCGGCAATCTCTCCGCCAGCGGTTTCGCGATGATGGCCGGGTTGATTGCCGGCGCCATTATCGGTCTCAAGTACATTTACTGGGAGATGGAGAATGTCTCCTGGGGCAGCGGCGGGGCCAAGACCATCGAAATTCCTTTTGCCACCCAGGTGGTGCTCGGAATTGTCGCCCTGTTGGTCATGATCTGGGGGGCCTACACCTACACTGCCAATGAGGCGCTTACCAAGATGGGCGGGGTGTTGTTGCTCGCGGCCGCGCTGGGCTACACCATGCAGCGGGGCCGCTGGTGCATGATCCAGGGTTTCCGTGAACCGCATATGACCGGCAACGCCACCATGGCCAAGTCGGTGGCCTTGAGCATCGTCCTGCTGACCATCGGCGGAGTGATCGTCAAGGCCGGCGGCATCAACGACGTGGAGCATTATGTGCGCGGCACTTTCGGTTGGGGCGGTGTGGTTGGCGGGATGATCTTCGGATTTGGCGCCATTTTGGCTGGTGGCTGCGGTACCGGCACCCTTTGGCGGGTCGGCGAAGGCCAGATCAAGCTGTGGATCGTGGTTCCCTTTTTCGGGATAGCCAACTCCTTGATGAACAAGTGGTTCTCCGTCAGCGATGTCGAAGGAATGGACGCCTTTCTTAATGAAGGGGTCACCAACGCAGGCAAGCTCGGCAGCTTTGTCTATATGCCGAACACCTTTCTCGGCTACGGTGGCACCTTGGCATTGGTTTTCCTGGTCATGGCCGTCTGGTGGCTGGTGGCGCGCTGGAATGAGGACAGCAACAAACTCCTGATCGAGATGTAAGGAGGCAATCAGGCCGTTGGGTGCGGCTTGGAGTTCATACAGATCGCATTTCCCCGGGGTTCCGGGGGGGTGCGATTTTTTTTGTTCTTGTTCGGTATTCCTTGGCGGGCAATGGGTGCTATTTTCCTTGACAGCGCTTTGCCTGTCATCCTAGCATGGTTATAGGTCTCATATCGAGGCGCGCCAGTTTTTCTCTGTCCGCAGGGTATTTTTATGGTTGAAGCGGTTTCCGGGCTGCATAAGCATGTCTCCATTTCCTTGGGGCAACTGCTGCAAAATGGCGAGATTATCGCCATTGTTGATGATGATGCGGCAATTCGCGAGCCGCTCAGGAGCTATTTTGAAGTACACGGCCTGCCCGTGGTGGAATGCGCCTTGGCGGCAGACCTCATGCAGGTCCTGTCCTCCCGGAATGTGGCCCTGGTCCTTCTTGACATTGGTCTTCCGGATACTGATGGTCTTTCTCTTTTGCCCCGGATCGTGGACCAATACCCTGATGTTGCCGTGATCATGCTCACCGGCATCGCTGATCTGCAGGTAGCTTTGGATTGCATGCGCAAGGGCGCCACGGACTATCTCTCCAAACCGGTGCAGTTTGAAGAAATATTTCATGTGGCGCGCAAGGCCCTGGAAAAGAGGCGGTTGGTTTTTGAGAATCGCAAATATCAGGAAGAGCTGGAAGAGGCGCATTTTCGGATTCAGCTTCTGCATCAGTTGTCGGTGAAGATGAACACCGTCTATTTGAGCACCGTGGAACTTGATCAGATCCTGCGAGCCATTCTGGTGGGGATTACCTCTCGGGAAGGTTTGGGTTTTAACCGGGCGTTTCTGGTTATGTTTGATGATGATGGCCGGTTTTTGCGGGGGAGGCTGGCCATTGGCCCGAGTTCCCGGGAGGAAGCCGGGAGGGTGTGGGAGGAGATCGAGGAGCGGGAGCTCAATTTTTTACAGATCGTTGACAATCTCAAAGAGATCAGCAAGTCCCAGGAAGCCGCGGTCAACACTATTGCCAGGAGTTTGGTGGTTTCGGCCGAGGACACCGAGAACATCCTGATTCGTGCCGTGCTGGGCAGGCGGAGCTACCGGGTTTCGCCGGAAAACGGCTGGGTGCCCTTGCCTCTGGAGCGGCGTAACGGCAATGGTGGCAGGCATGGCAACGGGCCCCTGCTTAATGAGCAACGGGAAAAAGCGGAGGGAGGTGCGCCTCCTCTTGCCGTGCCCAGGGAACTCATCAATATTCTTGATGAGGATTCCTTTGTCGTGGTGCCTCTGTACTCTCCTGGACGTTCCTTCGGGGTAATCATTGCCGATAATTATGTGACAAGGCGCCCCATTGAGGATAATCATATCAGCGCCCTTGAACTGTTTGCCAGCCAAGCCAGCCTCGCCATTGAACAAAGTCATCTGCACAACGAACGGCAGCGCAAGATCGTCGAGCTTGAGGCGGTGAATCAGGAACTCGACCGGAGCAAGGATCTGCTGGTCGAGGCGGAGCGTTATTCTGCTCTGGGCCATATGGCGGCCCAGCTGGTCCACATTATCAGAAATCCCATCACCTCCATCGGCGGGGTTTCCCGCATTCTGAGCAAGAAAAATGTCGATCCCGAGTGGGGAAAATATCTGAATGTCATTATTCATGAAACAGAACGGGTGGAATCCACCCTGGAGGATCTTTTTGCCTTTGTGGGGCAGGGAGAGATCCACAGGGAGGAGATCCCGCTCTGCGTGGTGGTCGAAAAGACAGCCCTTCTCCTTCAGTCGAGCATGGCAAAACATGGCGTGACCTGGAAGATGGAATGCCCCGTCCAGGAGCCGGTTATCCAGGGGGATTTGCATCAGATTCGCCAGGTGTTTCTCCATCTGTTTAGAAACGCGGTGGAGGCTATGCCCGATGGGGGCCGGTTGACCGTTGCCGTGGGGGCCGGCGAGGGGCAGGCCATTGTTTCGGTAATCGATACCGGCCCTGGGATTCCGGAATCCTATCTGGACAAGGCAAAGGACCCGTTTTTTACCACGAAAACTTATGGAACCGGTATGGGATTGACCCTGGTTGAACGGATTGTCAACGCCCATGGCGGCAGTTTCTCTCTCAAGCCCCACCTTGGCGGCGGTCTGGAAGTCCGGGTGGTTCTGCCTCTCCAGTAATTTCCACGGTTAACAGTTCCCCGCTGGTACCTTATAACTCTTGCATCTTCCTGAAAAACGCTCCTCCACAGCAAGAGGAGGGAATTAATTTGAGTAAGCGTTCAGCAGCACCACATCTGCTTTGTCATCGGCCTGCTCATGTGCAATAGCACACTTCGTAGGCCTCTTTGTCGGACACTTCTGCCGACGACTGACACGCGCATCTGCGGCACTGCTGAACGCTTACATCCCTGGGGTTATCGTAAATTTTGGTGCCCCTAGTGAAAGATTACTAATTTGCTGCCGATTAAAAAGTTGCCAGGTGCCAGGTGTCGGCCAATCCCGGCATCAGGCAGACGAGGTGGGTAAGGTATGAAAATCGAAGGACCAACTCCTCCTTTCAAGGGGATACAGTTGCCCGCTTCAGGCCGGATTGAAGGCGGCGACAAGCCAGTCGCGCCGGGGCCCTCGCTTTTGGGGCCGGGACAACTGCTCAGAGGGGAGGTGACCGGCTTCACCCCCGAGGGCAAGGTTCTTCTGGAGATCGGTGGCCAGATCGTCGAGGCGAGGAGCGAGGTAGCGCTGAAGCCCGGCAGCGCCCTCTGGTTTGAGGTGCAGCAGACCGAGCCTCTCTGGCTGCGGGTGGCGGACAAAAAAGGGGCGGCTCAGGAATTTATCCGGCAGTTTTATACCGACCCCGCCGCCATGGGTAAAGGGTTGCGGGCCTTGCTCGGCCTGGCTTTTCTCGCGGAAGCGGAAAATAGTTTTCCGGAGCAGGCTTTAGCCCTGCAAAATTTTGCCAATAGCGCCATGGGGTCGGAGGCCGATCCCGGCCGGCTCATCCGTCTGCTGGCCATGCTGGGCAGCGGAGTGGCCGCGGAAGATGGCGGCCTCGGCCAGGCAGGCTCTGGGCCGGAAAGGCTCCAGGAACTGATCGCCCTCCTGGCCGGGGAACAGGGAGGGGTTTTGAGTAAAGCGAACGGCGCCGCCATGCAGAAGCTCGGGATGCTTCTGGAATTGCAGGGCGAACTTAACGCTCTGCCCGCTTCGACCCAGCAGGCGCAGTTTCTCCTCTTCCCCTGCCTCTTTGCCATGGGCGCCGGGGTGGGGCAATGGCTCTTCACCCTGGACCGCGGGGAGGATCAGGCTGCCGCCGGCGGGGGACGGGGCTACTCGCTTTCTTTTTTTCTGGAGATGAGCCGAATGGGGGAGGTGCAGATTCAACTCCGGATCAAGGGCCAGACCCTGCAAGGGGAATGCCTGGTGAACAGCGAGGAGGTGCAGGAGCATCTGGCCCCGCAGCTTGGTGAGCTTGAGGAGCTGCTGGGCAAGCTCGGTTATGGGGTGGTCCATTTCTCCTGCCGGGTTGCCAAGGTCGGCATGCTAGAATCATTGAAGACCGCTATTGAGATGGCGGCGCAACTGGACAGCGTCAGGATCGTTGACCTTCAGGCTTGATGATACGGGAGGCATGAGTCATATAGGTCCTATAAGTAGTATAGGTCAGATAATCCGAAGGCAGCCCCTTAATTTCCGTTTTCCGCTTTGCCCCGGAACCAGGAGGCCGCCGTGCCGAGCAAGCCGGTGAGGGCCGCCCCCAGCAAGGCGCCGTGCAGGGCGGTCAGGAAGGCTGCGGTATGCTCCGGTCGGAAATCCCGTAAATCAAGACCGTTGGTGAGCCCCCGAAAAAAGAGGGAGAAGATCAGGGCCGCCTGGGCGATACCCAGGAGCATGCCCAGATTTCTGGCCGTGGCCAGCAGGGCCGCGGCTGCTCCGGCCTTGTCTGCCTCGACGTGGCTTAGGACTGAGGCGCTGTTCGGCGAAAGAAACAGGGCCTGCCCCAGGCCAACCAGCAGCAGCTGCCCGGCAATCATGGACGGCGGGGTGGCGGCCTGAATCGTCGAAAGCAGGAACACTCCCAGGGTGGAGACGCCAAGGCCGAGAGTGCTGATAAACCGGGCGCCGACCTGATCGGAAAGCCAGCCGGCCAAGGGGGAGACCACCAGGATCGAGGAGGGGATGGCCAGCATGACCAAGCCGATTTGCGAAGGCGGCAGGCCGAGAACCCGGTCAAGATGAAAGGGGATAAGCAGGATCACGCCAAAAAGAACCGTGAAGGAAAGCACCGCGCTGACGATGGCCAGGCTGAAGTGCCGGTTGCGGAAAAGCTTCAGGACCAGAAGCGGGTGGGGCTGCCGGGCTTCGATGGCGATAAAGCAGGCCAGGGCGGCCGCTCCACCGCCGCCGGTGAGGAGCAAGCCGGTGGCAGACCAGCTGGGGGCGGAGACCTGGCTCAGGGTCAGGCAAAGCAGGACCAGGGCCGCGGCCCAGGCGAGGCTTCCCAGCCAGTCCAGCGGCCCGGTGTAATGGCGGGTTGGGCCGGGCAGAACCCGGATGGCAAAGAAAGCGAAGAGCAGCCCCAGCGGCACGGTGAGGAGAAAAAGGACGCGCCAGGAGGCGAGTTCGAGCAGCAAGCCCCCCAGGCTAGGGCCGCTCATCAAGCCGAGGGAAACGGCCATGCCGATCAACCCCAAGCCGCGGCCCAGCTGTTCGCGCGGGAAGGCATCCTTGATGATCGCCGGGCCTGCGGCCATCATCATCGCCCCGCCCAGGGCCTGAGAGAATCTGGCGGCCACCAGGAAGGCCAGGCCTGGGGCCCAGGCGCAGGCCAGGGAGCCCAGGGCGAAGATCAGCAGCCCCGAGGTGTAGATCCTGCCCCGGCCCAGCCGGTCGGCAAGATGGCCCCAGAAGAGCAGGGTGGCGGTGATGGTAAGCAGATAAATCAGCACCACCCACTGGGTATCGGCCAGCGAGCTGTGAAAATCCTTCATGATGAAGGGCAGGGCGATGTTCACCATGCTGCTGTCCAGGGTGGACATGAACACGCCGCTGGCCACGATGAGAAACGTGGGCCATTTGTTCGCAGGGGAAGACACGGAAGGGTTCTGTTGCCTCGGGGAAAAAGTGCGGACTGATAACAACGCAGACGCGTTGCTGCTGGATAGTTACGCTGATTTTTTGTACTGTATCGCAAGTTGGCTGATCCTGCAAAGGGGATTGCGGGGTAACCGGCTTTTTGCGCTTTCAAGCATAATGATTATGGGGAGAAACATGGCCGGCATTTTAAGCAATGGCGAGGAAGAAAGGATTGCCCGGTGTGTCTTGGGCTGCAATGATCCGTCCCTGGGCGAGATTTTGCGCACCGCAGGGAGGGCCGCCCTTGCCGCAGGCAATATTTTGCGAGGCCTGTACGACCAGCCCCACCTGATTACCCACAAAGGGGCCATTGATCTGGTCACCGAGGCGGACGTGGCTGCGGAGCAGACCGTGCTGGCCATGCTCAAGGAAGCGGGCGAGGGCATCGGTTTTCTCGCGGAAGAATCGCACTCCTCCTATGAAACCCTGCCCCAGGGGCCGGTCTGGGTCATTGACCCCCTGGACGGCACCACCAATTTTGCCCACGGCTTTCCGATTTTTGCGGTCTCAATCGCCTATGCGGTGGGCACCCTCAGCAAGGTCGGCGTGGTGTACGCGCCCATGCAGGACGAGCTTTTCTGCGCCTGTCTTGGCGGCGGGGCCTGGCTCAATGGCCACCCCATCCAGGTTTCCGGCGCCTCTTTGTTGCAGGACTCCCTTTTGGCCACGGGCTTTCCCTATGCCATCGAGACAGAGGTCGATGGGGTGATGACAGCGCTTAGCCGGTTGCTGACGAGATGCCAGGGAGTGCGGCGGACCGGGGCTGCGGCGGTTGATCTTGCCTATCTTGCCTGCGGCCGGACCGACGGCTTCTGGGAGATCAACCTCAAGCCCTGGGATACCGCTGCGGCCATGCTGCTGGTGAGCGAGGCAGGCGGTCGGCTGACCGCCTACAATGGCCAAGAGTACACCCCCTATCTGCCGGAGGTGGTGGCGAGCAACGGCAGGATCCATGCCGAGATGGTCGGGCAACTGGCGGATTTCAGTAAGGCGGGGAAAGAGTGAAAAATAAAACATGGCTAATTACGGCGGATTTTTTCTCTCGACAGCCTGCTACCATGTGGTAGTTTAGGCAGACTTTGGTGGGACGGGAAAGGTCCACCGCAGGCAACTTCTTGCCCTTCAGACGAAAAGATCGGAGAATCAAAGATGGAAGCGGAAAAGAAAAGGCATTTTCATACCCAGGTAATTCACGCCGCCTTAAAGCCTGGAGATTGGCAGGGCGCCACTCTGCCCCCTATTTATCAGACGGCGGCCCATTGCCACGAAACAGCGGAGAACTTAAGCGATACCTTTGCCGGGCGCACCACCGACCATATCTACGCGAGGCTCACCAACCCTACCAACCGGGTGCTGGAGCAGAAGCTGGCGGCGCTGGAAGGCGGCCGGGGTGCGGTGTTCATGGCTTCGGGCATGGCGGCAATCACCAACGGCTGTCTGGCCCTGCTGCGTGCCGGGGACGAGTTTGTCTGCGGCAATTCTCTCTTCATGTCCACCTACGTGCTTTTTGCCAACGTTTTCAAGAAATACGGGATCACGGCCCGCTTTGTCGAGTCCACCGATCTGGCGGCCATGGCGGCGGCGATCAACGAGAAGACCCGCTTTATTTATCTCGAAACCATCGGCAACCCGAAGATGGATGTGCCGGACCTGGCCGCAGCCGCGCAGCTCGCCCACCGCCACGGTCTGCCCCTGGTGGTGGACAATACCCTGGCCACCCCGTACCTTTGCCGGCCTCTGGAGCTGGGGGCCGATATCGTCATCCATTCCACCACCAAATACCTTAGCGGCCATGGCGATGCGACCGGCGGGGTGGTTATCGACGGGGCGAGTTTTGACTGGAGCAGCGAGCGTTTTGCCGATTTCGCCCTGTTTGTCGAGCGCAAGGGGGAGCTGGCCTATCTGGACCGGGTCTGGCGGGAGCTGCACATCAATTTCGGCACCACGGCGGCGCCGCTCCATGCCTATCTGACCATGCTGGGTCTGGACACCCTGGCCCTGCGGATGGAGCGCCATCTGGCCAATGCCGGCAAGGTCGCCGCCTTTCTCGCCTCGCAGCCCAAGGTGCAGTGGGTGCGTTACCCCGGCCTTGCCGACCATCCCCAGCACGAGGTGGCAAAACGGCAGTTCGGGGATTTAGGCTTTGGCGGCATGTTCACCTTCGGTCTGGCTGATCAGGCGGCCTGTTTTCGCTTCATCAACAATCTGAAACTGATCTATCACCTGGCCAACATCGGCGACTGCAAGAGTTTGGTCATTCATCCCTATTCCAGCCAGTACCTCTCCTTTGCCGGGGAGACCAGGAAAAATCTGGACATCACCCCCGACCTGGTGCGCCTCTCCGTGGGAATCGAGGCGGCGGAGGATATCATCGACGATCTGGCCCAAGCCCTGGAGAAGATCTGAACCATGCCGGACGTCTGTGCCAATCTGGTAAGCAAACAGTTTTTCACCTTTGCTGAGCCGCCCCACGAGCTGGTGCTCGAAAGCGGCGAACGGCTGGGCCCGGTGACCATTGCCTACGAAACCCTCGGCGTTCTGGCCCCGGACAAGGACAACGCCATCCTGGTGGTTCACGCCCTCACCGGGGATTCCCACGTGGCGGGCTGCTACACCAAAGATGATGCCCGGCCCGGCTGGTGGGAGATCATGGTCGGCCCAGGCAAGGCCATTGACACCGAACGTTATTTCGTCATCTGCGCCAACGTGCTGGGCGGCTGCATGGGCAGTACCGGCCCTTCCTCGCTCAACCCGGCGACCGGTCATCCCTATGGCCTCACCTTTCCCCTGCTCACCATCGGCGACATGGTGGCGGCGCAAAAGGCGCTGGTCGACCATCTCGGCATTGCCCGGCTGCTTGCGGTGGTGGGCGGCTCGGTGGGCGGCATGCAGGTCCTGGCCTGGTGCGCCCGCTATCCCGAGATGGTCCGGGCGGCGATTCCCCTGGCCACCACGCCCCGGCATTCGGCCCAGTCGATCGCCTTCAACGAGGTGGCCCGTCAGGCGATCATGGCCGATCCCCATTGGCGGGGGGGCGATTATTACGAACAGGGGGCCAAGCCAGACCTCGGCCTGGCCGTGGCCCGGATGATCGGGCATATCACCTATCTTTCCAACGAGTCCATGCGGAAGAAGTTCGGCAGGCAGCTCAAGAGCAGGGATGCCCTTTCCTTTCATTTCGACGCCGGTTTCGAGGTGGAGAGCTATCTGCGCTACCAGGGCAACAAGTTTGTCGAGCGCTTTGACGCCAATTCCTTTCTCTACCTGACCAAGGCTGCGGATTATTTCGACCTTGACGATTACGCGGCCGCCGGGTTGAGCGCGGCTGAGATCAGCTTTCTGGTGGTGGCTTTTACCTCGGACTGGCTCTATCCCACCGAGCAGTCACGGACCCTGGTTCGGTATCTTAAAAGAAACGGGATGGATGTGAGTTTCTGCGAGATCGAGTCGGACTGGGGCCATGATGCCTTTTTGCTGCCCAATGAAAGGCTGCACTCCCTGGTGGCCGCCTTTCTTTCCCGGGTTTTCCGGGAGAGGTCTGCCGACGGGTAATTCCATTTCTGTCGCAATAGTGAAGCCAAGCCCCTGTAGGAGCGGCTTTAGCCGCGAAACTGCGGGACATCGCGGCTAAAGCCGCTCCTACCAAATACTGTCGCTTTGATTGAGAAATGGAATAAGGGGAAAAGCCATGCGTTTTGATCTGCGGATCATCGCCTCCCTGATCGAGCCGGGTTCACGGGTGCTTGATCTGGGCTGCGGCGAAGGGGAGCTGCTCCAGTATCTCAAGGAGCAAAAAGGGGTCAAGGCCACCGGCATCGAGAAAGATGAGGCCGAGGTGGCCGTCTGCATCGGCAAGGGTCTTTCCGTGCTCCAGGGGGATTTTAACCTGGAGGTGGCTGATTATCCGCCGGACAGCTTTGACTACATCATCATCAGCCAGACCCTGCAACAGGTTTACGAACCGGTCGCCCTCATCAACAACCTTTTTTCCATCGGCAAAAAGGTTGTGGTCAGCTTTCCCAATTTCAGCCACTGGCGAATCCGTCTGCAACTCCTCTTCGCAGGCTATGCGCCGAGAAGCAAGGAGCTGCCCTACGAATGGTACGACACCCCCAACATCAGGGTGATCACCCTCCGGGATTTCCGCAACTTTGCCAGGGAAAAGGGCATCGCCATCCTCAAGGAGGTGGCGATCAACACCCACCGGCAGCAGAAAACCGGGCATATCGTCCACTTTCTCCCCAACCTGCGGGCCACCTACGGTATCTTCCTGATCGGCCGCGCCGACCGGTAGGATGCGGGTTGAGGATCAGGAGTTTCTGACTCCTGTTTTCCCGATCACGCCGCCCTAATCTCAGATAAAAGCTCCGGATGCAGATCAAGTAACTTCAAAATCAAAACCGTCGATCTCGACGGCTGGCGGATTCCGCGCTCATATTCGGAAAAGGCATTGACCCCGCCGCCAAAGAGAGCCGCAGCCTCGGCCTGATTCAGGCCAAGACGCTTACGGATGGAACGAATAGTTGCCGCCTCTTTGGCATCGATGGCCTGCATGGCCGCGACAACCTCGTCAGAGAATCGTCGTGCATCATCGCCGCTGACAAACTCGCTCTCTTCACAATCCGGACAATACCATCCAGGCAACGCCTTAACCGTGATTACTTCCCCTTTATATGTCATGTGGCGGTCTCTGGTGTCCATCGTCAGGTTCTGGTCGCCACAGGCACCGCATTGTTTTGTTTCCATGGTTTATTTCTCCTTGAACTGAATTATTACCGCCCCATTGCGTAAGGTCATTTTTACATACGCAGTCAGTCCGTTCCGGCACGGAGCATGATATACGTCTTGCCACAGGGTGTGATCAGCATGAGTGGTCATGGATTTATAGAACATCCCTCTTGAAAGTGTAAGGATGACCCCCACCGCTTCATCAGCGGAAAGGCCCATGGCAAGGCTGTTGAACAAAGCCGTTTGGGTAAAGGCCATCTTGCCAAGCCGGGCGACAACCGTTTTGATCTCGTCCAAATGGTAATGGGGTTAGTTCAGAATAGCCACGGGAGAATCATCCGCTTGTTTGAGAATAGCGGCAAAGTTGCGTTTTAATTCTGTCACGCTGACGGTGATATTGGAAAAAATGGTGTCCATTGCTTTGCCTCCACTGGTGAGCGGGATACAACAACAGCGGATGCCTGGGGTTTTTCATCTTCTCACCCCAGATCAAGCACCTCCAGCAAGGCCTGATCCACCTGCGTCAGCAATGCTTCAGGGCAGCGTTGCAGCGGGCCTTTAACCAGGCGGTTGTTGTCGATAGCCTGGAGTTGATCGAGGAGCAGGTCTGAATCATGCGCCAGATCGCCGCCGGCAGGGACACGCAGGCGCAGCGGGGCGGCATCGTCAATCAGCCTGGTGGTGAGCGGCACGATCAGGGTTGAGGGATGGTCCACGTCGAGGAGGGCCTGGCTCTGCACGATCAGGACTGGCCTGGTTTTGCCGGGTTCCGTCCCCCGGCCGGGGTTGAGGTTGGCCAGCCAGATTTCACCACGCTCACGCATTTGGGGCATCCTCAATCTCGGCAAACTCCTGATTGACCAGCATGCTTTCCTCCCGCACCTTGCGCGAGGCATCTTGAAGGCGCCGTCGCCGGAGGTCGCGGGCTATTTTTTCACGCATCTCGGCGATCGCCCGCCGGAGGTATTCCGTCCTGGTCAGGTGCAGTTCCCTTGCCTGACTGGTCACTTCGGCAAGAAGCTCATCTTCGATACGCAATGATATTATTCCCATAATCAGCTCCATTTTTTGTAGTTCAAAATAAATATATATTTTGGGATACAAAAAGGCAAGATTGATTTTGGGCAAATTATGGGGTGCGCTTTAATGAAAAAAACCGGGGCAGGATATTCGCCTGCCCCGGTCTTGATTGTCTTGATTTTGCCGTAGCTTACAGCAGATCAGTTTTCTTTAGAACTACGATGGCGCCCTGGTACGAGACAACCAGCACCAGCAGCCAGCTTACGAGCAGAATGGTATTCATGGGTTCCTCCTTATTTGCAATTTAATACATGTCCTTGGCGTCTTCCCCGGCCAGCTCGGCCAGACTCAGCTTCTCCGCATTCATCAGCTTCCAGACATAGGCGACATAGGCCAGGACAAAGGGTACGCCCAGGGCGACATAGCTCATGGCGGTGAGGGTGTATTTGCTGCTTGAGGCGTTATGAATGGTGAGGCTTGATTGCAGGTCGGTCAGCGACGGGTAAAAGGCGGTGTCGTTGTAGCCGGCCAGAGAAAAGATCGCCAGTCCCACCAGCACGGTGCCGAGGCCGCCGAACCAGATGCCGCAATTCTTGCCGAGAAAGGCGGTGGCGACTACCCCGTAAATCACCGAGATCAACCCACCCAGCAGCAGAATCAGTACTGCGGGCATCCCCAGCAGATTGTGGAGGTATTTGCCCTTTTCCATGAAGATCTCGCCGGTGGCCGGATTAACGGCAAAACCGTCCATGGTCACCAGACTGATCAGGATGATGAGCAGGAAGGGCAGGGCCAGGAGCAGATTGAGCAAGGTCGCCTTGCGGGCCTTTTTGACCAGGGGTTCATTGGCCACGTGGTTGACGAGGTACATGGCGCCCAGGACCCGGGCCAGAAAGACGAGAAACAGGCCAAAGGAGAGATTGAACAGGTTGAACGCCGCTTCCAGGCCATGGAACGGAGTGTGCCAGGTTACGGAGTTGTAAAGGTTCAGGCTGAAACGGGAGCCGGTGAAAAATGTGCCCACCGCCGCGCCAATCAGGAGAATCCCCACGCTGCCGTTGATGCAGAGGAAGATTTCGTAGGTTCGGGCGCCGAGAAAATTGTCCGGTTTTTTGCGGTATTCGTAGCTCACCGCCTGGAGGATGAAAGTGAAGAGGATGAGCATCCACACCCAGTAGGCCCCGCCGAAGCTGGTGGCATAAAAGAGCGGGAAGGCCGCGAACAGGGCGCCGCCGAAGAGGACCAGGGTAGTGAAGGTCAGCTCCCATTTGCGGCCCATGGCATTGATGATCAGGGATTTTTCCTCTTCGCTGTCGGCCAGGGTAAAAATAAGGGTCTGGCCTCCCTGGACAAAGGTCAGGAAGAGAAAAAGCGAGCCAACCACGGAGGCGATCAGCCACCAGAGTTGCTGCAGGGTTGAGTGATCCAGATTTCCTATCATGGTCTTATGCCTCCGGTCCGATCTTGATTTGCTTCATCATAATCCTAATCTCCGCCAGCAACAGGGCGGTGAACAGGGTCAGGAAGATAAAAAAAGTAATCTGCACATTGCTTGCGGCAATGTTGGTGGTGGCCACGCCCACCGGTAATAAACCCTGGATTGCCCAGGGCTGGCGGCCCACCTCGGCCACCACCCAGCCGGCCTGGCTGGCCACATAGCCTAAAAAGATGGAGAAGAAGCAGGCTGTGTTCAACCAGCGTTGTTGCTCCAGGGTTCCCTTGAAGGAGAAGTAGAGGACCAGCAGGAAAATAACCGGGAACAGGGCGCCCAGGATCACCATGATGTGAAAGCTGTAGAAGGTAATGGCAACCGGCGGCGCGGCCTCGGCCGGGCTGTTCAGGTAGCCGTAGCCGAGATCCGCCTTGTGCTGGTCAAAAATGGCCAGGGCCGCGGCGGCTTCCGCCGCATCCCCTTTTTCTTTGGCATATTTGTAGTGGGCCAACTCGGCCAGGGCGATCTTGCCGGTGACCATCCGCTGCTCGGCGCCGATAATGTTATGCTCACCATTGCCGAAAACCAGATCGTTGATTCCGGGGACATAGCTGTTGAGATCCCGGTTGGCCAGAAGCGACAGCAGGCCGGGGATCTTTACCGCCTGATTAAAGGCGGGCTGGTCATCGCCGGGTTTCTTGTCGGCGTTGATGATGCCCAGGGCAACGATGGGAGCATTGTTCTGGCCAACGTACAGCCCTTCCATGGCAGCCAGTTTCATGGGCTGTCTATGGGCCGCGCTGAAAGCGGCCTCATCGCCGGTAACGGCGACAAAGATGGAGGCGATGAGGCCGAAAACCGCGGCCACCACCATGCTGCGCCTGGCCATTTTCTGGTGCCGCTGCTGGAGGAGGAAAAGGGCCGAGATGCCCACGACAAAAAGAGAGGCAAGGAGAAAGGAGGAGCTGGTGGTGTGGGTGAATTTGTGCACCGCCACCGGAGAAAGGGCAACCTCCCAGAAATTCTGCATCTCAAAGCGGGCCTTGTCGGGGTTGAAGGCCATTCCGGTGGGAAACTGCATCCAGCCGTTTGCCACGAGAATCCAGACCGCCGAAAGGTTGGAGCCCACGGCCACCATCCAGGTGGAAAAGAGGTGGAAACCCTTGGAGACCCTCTGCCAGCCGAAGAACATCACGGCAAAGAAGGTGGCCTCGATAAAGAAGGCGAAGATGCCCTCGATGGCCAGGGGAGCGCCGAAGATATCCCCAACCATCCAGGAGTAGTTGGACCAGTTGGTGCCGAACTCGAATTCCAGAATGATGCCGGTGGCCACCCCGATGGCGAAATTGATGCCAAAAAGGGTCATCCAGAATCTGGTAAGTTTTTTCCATTCTTCGTTGCCTGTTTTGACGTAGATGGATTCAAAAAAGGCGACGAGAAAGGACAGCCCCAAGGTCAACGGCACAAAAATCCAGTGATACATGGCGGTCAACGCGAATTGCGCCCTGGCCCAGTCCACCGTGGCTAGAATTGGATCTCCCACAATACCCTCCTTATGTGTGCTGGCAGGAGCGAACTCCAGCCATGGTTGTTAAGCCGTTGTTGGAATCAACCCGGCTTTCCCGGTGACCAAAACGGCACAGGGGGCCGTAAAGGAACGTCCGGAATCGGACAAGTTGTTTGGCAACGACTCTTAAATAATGCGGTAAAGCACAAGACAATTATGCAAAAAAAAGTCAACGGGTCGACGGCGTTCGGGTAAGGTTCTCCAGCACATGGCTGGCCCGTTCGTGTTCGGTGTTGAAATTGGTTTTAAGATAGTTCGGAAAGAAAAAGAGTTTGAGAACTGCAAACATGATGAACAGCTTGATGGCGATGATCCGCCACAGGGTTTGCCCTACCACCATGGCGCGGAAGCCGTCTCGATAAAAGATATACAGTTGTTTGGGCAATGCGGTCATGAGCGGTTTCCCCTCAGCTGACAAAACAAATCTGTTTCTCTGTTGTATATGGATGACCTGTGCCAGGTCAAATTATTTTTCTCAAGTAGGGAAGTTGCAATCGCCGGTTTAAGGAAAAGATGTCAGGCAGCAGGCATCTTCCCTGGCCAGGGTGGCAAAGTCCGCCTCTTGCAGAGTGGCCCGGAGCTGCTGGTTGGCCTTGTTCCAGACCCGGTGCACGGTACAGAGCGCACTGTCTCGGCATGATTCTGGCCGCCCAACACAATCGTTGAGGGATATCTCGCCGATGATCGCTTCGATTACCGCAAGCAAGGTGATCTTTGCGGGGTCGTTCAGCAGGCGATAGCCGCCGTTGGCCCCCTGGAGAATCTCGATGATCCCGGCTCTCGCCAGCTGCTGGGCGATCTTGGCGAGAAAGTGCGGCGGCACCTCGGTGCGCGAGGCGATCTCCTTTCGGCTGACCAGCTTTCCCTGACCATGGATGGCCAGGTGTCGTACGCAGCGTATTCCGTATTCTCCGGCGCGGGTAAGTCGCATTGATGTATTCCCAAATCTAAACAAGACATATAAGATGTTTTTAGTCTTATATAGAAAAGGAGTGGCAAGTGTCAAGAAAAAAATAACGCAGCGGCAGCTAAGCTTGGGGGATTGTGAAATTAGCACCTGCCGCGGCGGTTTGTCGGCAAGGAACCGTTCTCTGTCGGATAATGTTTTCGCTCATTCTCGGCAGACATCCTGTCTGCCTCCGAGGCGTCTGCTGTCCAGCCCGTCCTTGGACCGGACAACGCAGCCGAAACCGCGAAAACATTATCCGACAGAGAACTCCCTGCGGTGAAGTTACTGGAAGGAGGTGAGGGTTCAGGGCGAAGTCGAAAGAGCGGCGAGAGCCTCTCTGCCCAAGGAAGCCGCGGAGACCGGGCTCAGGCGGCCATCGGTGTACAGGGGGAATGATGCGGTTTCCGGCAGGAGTCCGGCGATAGCCGGTCCGGCCTCGCTTGCTCCCAGCAAGCCAAGGGCGCGCGCGGCCAGAGCCCGGACAATGTGGTCTTCCGAGGCGAGGTAGGGCAGAAGGTGGCGGGGGGCTTGCCAGGTACGGAGCAGCTCCGGACGGACCTGGGCCAGGCGGCCTATCCCCCACATCAGGCCGCGCTGGAGGGCAGGAAGTTCGAGATAAAACCCATCCTCCCGCATGAAGGAGACCAGGATCTTGGTGTATTCCTCGGCCAGGCCGGCATGGCAGGCCAGACATTCCGCCAGGGCCTCCGGCGTGCCCCAGCCGATGCCGCCGGATTCGTCGTTGAGGCTCCACATGAAGCGGCGCATGACAATGCGGGCCGCCTCCATATCCTGGTTGGCCAGGCGGGCCACCGTTACGCCCATAGCGGAAACGGCGTTCCATTTTGTTTTTTCCGATCCGCTGCAGATTCCGGAAAACAAAGGGTTGAGCAGTTTCTCCGGCTGGTAGCGGGCCAGGGCGGCGAGAACCGCCTCAAGCTCTGCCTGAGCCAGCAGCGCCAGGATTTCCTTTTTGATGCCCCGCTGGCTCACTGCCATAGCTTTTCCTCTGACACAGATCCTGGGTCGCGACTCGCCACGGGCAAGGGGGCCTGCTACTTCAGCATGGCCGCGGCAATCAGGCTGCCCAACTCCGTACACTGCTCCAGCGATTCATGGGTAGGCACGTTTTTGATCTTGATCCCCTCGGCCACGATCTCAAAGCCCATGTCCGTAAGGTGGCCGGTGAGATGTTTTACCGCCTCACCGCTCCAGCCGAAGGAGCCGAAGGCAGCGCCGATCTTGTCTTTCGGACGCAGCCCTTTCATGTAGGTGATGATGTCGGCCATAGCCGGCATGATGTTGTTGTTCAGGGTTGGCGAGCCGAAAATGACGGCCCGGGCGTCGAGTACCTCGCTCATGATGTCGCTGCGGTGGTTGTTGCGGACATGCAGCATTTTAACGTTGGTGATCCCTGCCTTGAGCAGGCTGTTCATAATGGCCTTGGCCATCTTCTCGGTGCTGTGCCACATGGTGTCGTAGATGATGACCGCCTTGTTCCTTGTTTCGCCCCGGCTCCAGCCGGCATAAGCTTCGAGGATGGCCTGCGGCGAGGTGCGCCAGATCACGCCATGGTCCGGGGCGATCATCTCGATCTGCAATCCCAGTTCCTTTATCTGGGCAAGCAATTTCTGGACGATGGGTGAAAAAATCATCAGGATGTTGGCGTAATACTTGGCCGCATGCACCATGAGTTCATGGGGGTCCACTTCGTCGTCGAAGCGTTCCGAGGTGGCCCAGTGATGCCCGAAGGCGTCGCTGGAGATGAGCAGTTTTTCTTCCGGCAGATAGGAGAACATGCTGTCCGGCCAGTGCAGCATCTTGGTTTCGAGAAACTGGACCGTCCTGGTGCCAAGGCTTATGGAATCGCCGGTGGCCACGACTTCATACGGCCAGTCTTCCCGGTGAAAATGTTCGATCAGGGCTTTCTTGCCCATGGGCGAGCAAAAGATCTTTTCCGGCTTGATGAGGTCGATCATTTCCGGCAGGGACCCGGAGTGATCCATCTCCACATGGTTGACTATGATATAGTCAATCTTGCTGGGGTCTCCCAGTACCTGATAGAGATGGTGGATAAGGTCGGCTTTCAACTCTTTTTTTACGGTGTCAAAGAGGGCGATTTTCTCATCCTTGACCAGATAGGCATTATAGCTGGTGCCCTTTTCCGTGGAGTAACCGTGGAAATCGCGGATGTTCCAGTCCACGGCGCCAACCCAGTAGATATCATTTTTAATCTCTCTCGCAGCCATAATATCCTCATCTTGTAAAAAGGCTGCCCACCGTTTCCGGCGGGCAGGTGCATGATCTTTTTGTTTCGCTCTACGCTTTTTGCCGGGAAACAGGAGCGGTGCTACTTTCCCGCGGCCGGGGGCGGGGTGAAGACCCGCTGGCCCAAGGTCTCATCCAGGGTGAAAAGAGCGGTGGTATCCTTGCCGATTAGCTTGAGCTTGTTCAGCACCGCGCTGACATTGGCCTCTTCCTCGACCTGCTCCGAGACAAACCACTGCAGAAAGATGTTGCTGGCATGGTCCTTCTCTGCCAGGGCCATGGTGACCAGCTTGTTGATCAGTTCGGTTACCTTCTGCTCGTGAGTCAGCACCTCCTGAAAGACATGCAGAGTAGAATCCCAGTCGACAGGAGGCTGTTTGATGGCCTTTAAGGTCACGCGGCCGCCACGCTCATTGAGATAACCCAGGAGCTTCATGCCATGGAACAACTCCTCCTGGGTTTGAGCCTGCATCCATTTACCCGCGCCGGGCAAACCCGCAGAGTCGAACCAGGTGCTCATGGACAGGTACATGTACGAAGAATAAAATTCCGCGTTGATCTGCTCGTTAAGAGCCTTTTCCATGGTTTTGCTCAACATGTCAGGCCTTCCAGAGTCCGTGGAGATTGCAGTATTCGCGGGCCGTGACCTGGCTCGCCTCCACGGCGAAAAAGGCCTCCGGGGCATCGCCTGGCTTGAGGAACTGGCGGTAGGCCTTGTCGCCGGCGATAAGCTCGATCCACTCAATATAGTGCTTTTCCTCCATGGGGTGGGCAACAGCCCCGACCTTCACCTTGTAGCCGCCAGCCACCTTTTCGATTACCGGCACATGTTTTTCCTTGGCCGCATCCACGGTGTTGGCGGTGAGCAGGGTCATGGGCTGGCCGCAACAGACGAGCTCGCCGACCCCGCCGTGCAGGACTTCAACGATGTTACCGCACACTTCACATTTGTACACTTCGAGTTTTTCAGCCATGGTGGTTTCTCCTTTAATTATTAACTTTACCAGTTTTCGCCGTGCAATTCAAAATGCGCCTGGGCATGGTCGCAGGCCAGGCATTTCTCGGGAGCTTCGGCTCCCTTGTGGAGATAGCCGCAGTTACGGCAGCGCCAGGTTACTTCGGCGTCTTTTTTGAAAACCCGGCCTTTTTCGATATTGGCCATGAGATCCCGGTAGCGTTTTTCATGCTGCCTTTCCGCCACGGCAATGGCCAGGAATATCCCGGCTATGTCGGGGAAACCTTCTTCCCGGGCAATTGCGGCGAATTCTGGATACATGGTGGTTTGTTCATAGTTTTCTCCAGCCGCCGCCTCGGCAAGATTTTCCAGGGTGGTGCCCACAACCCCGGCTGGGAAACGGGCGGTTATCTCGACCTCGCCGCCTTTCAGCATCTTGAACAGCCGTTTGGCGTGTTCCTTTTCCTGGTTGGCTGTTTCCGTAAAAATCTCGGAGATTTGCACAAAACCATCCTTTTTTGCCTGGGAGGCAAAGTAGGTGTACCGGTTGCGGGCCTGTGATTCACCGGCAAAGGCGGTGAGAATGTTTTTTTCGGTTCGGCTGCCTTGCAAAGAACCCATCTTGCTAATCTCCTTTGAGGAACGCAATTATATTATCCGGGAAAGTGGTTTGATTATTGTAACGACTCGAGTGGATAGTCTGCAGGGGTTCAGGTGGAGATGATCTGTAGGTACTGGAGGCTCAGCTTCGCTTTTCGTTCAGTCCTGACAGACCACAACCCAAACAACCTCAGCAGGTGCGATTTTATTAATTGTACATGTTTCTCGGTGGCCTGTGTGGAAAAAATCAAGCCGGTGAGAAAATCAGGGCTGGCATTGTGGACAGATACCGGTGAATTCCAGGCGATGCTTGAGAATGGTAAAGGAGGTCAGCTTGCTCGCTGCCTTTTCTACATTGAAATTAGGGGGAAGATCAAGGTCGTCAACCCGTCCGCACTGGTTGCAGCGGACATGGTAATGGAGATGGGCTGCCCCGTCGAAACGCTTCTGAGTACCGCCGATATCAAGTTTTTGAATGATCCCGCATTCGGACATGATCTCCAGATTGCGGTAAACCGTGCCCAGGCTGATTTTCGGTAACCGCTTGCGCACCATCTGATAAAGTACATCAGCGGTGGGGTGTGAGGTCACGCTGCACAGCTCATCGAGGATGATCTGGCGTTGCTTGGTTATCCGGAGACTGTGATTGTTGAGTTGCGACATGACCTTTCTCCTCAAGTTGGTAATAATTCTTATTACAGGAAGATCAAGTCAGCCGCAAGATGTTTTTTCCCGCCTTTCTTTTTCCGGCCTTGAGGCTTTTCCCCTTTTCGCGATGTTAAAAAGTTTGTTGGCCCGGGAAAACTTAAAAATCGTTCCCTTCCGGGATTACGGCGAGGCAGCAAGTCTGCTAAAGAGTGCCAACCACCGCCGTATCCTTGGCAAGTTCCGCAGGGTCTTGCAAGGGGCCGAGGGGATTCTTTTTGTAGATCTCTCCTGCGATGCTGGGTTGGCCTTCCCAGAGTTTGTACACCACCAGATCGTCCACCAGGACAAGGAAGGCGGAAAAACGCCAGCCGGACTGGGTGGCCTCGCGTTTGAAGCGCAGGAGGTCAAGGAAGAGATTGCCGTGTCGCTTACTTTTAAGATTCTCGATTTTCAGTTCGTAGGCGACACAGGAATCCTTTGCCTCCAGACAACCGCGGAGACCGGGGGGGAGATCGGCCATGGTGATGTTGGTGTTGGGCATGAATTTATTGATGATGGCCAGGTAATTGTGAATCTGGACGTTGGCGGTGTGGTACGGGTCGAAACCAAGCTGCTGAAGATCTTTACAGGTGGTTTTTGCGGGAGTTATCAGGTCAAAGGAGGCCTTTACCTGGTCAAAGCTTTCCCAGCGGGATTCGTCCGTGCTTTTTGCCACCGGCAGCAACCCGGAACAGCCCGAAATAAAACTGAGGATAATGGCCAGCAGGATGGTGGTGCGCAGAGGCATGGCGGTCTCCTTTGGGAAAGAGGTGGGAACATACTGGGACTCAGGCATCAAGATTAAGAATAACTCGCCCTGTCTGCCTTCCTTGTAAAATAGATTCGATCTGCCGGTCAAGCTCTTTGAGCGAAATTTCCGTGGCAAGGCTTTCCAGGTTCGGCAACCGCCAGATGGTGGCGATCTTCTGCCAGATGGGGATGCGGACCGCCATGGGGCATTCGGCGCTGTCAATGCCAAGCAGGCTCACACCCCGCAAGATAAAGGGGTAGACGTTCAGGGGCAGGTCCGGGGAGGCCGTATTGCCGCAACAGGTGATCGCCCCGCCATAGCGGGTGGACTTGATGGCGGTGGCCAGCATCTCGCCCCCTACGGTATCGATTACCCCAGCCCATTTCCCCTTGAGCAGCATCCGGCCGCTGCGGTCGATGCTCTTCTCCCGGGGGATGATCTCCTGGGCGCCCAGGTCGCGTAAAAATTGTTCATGTTCCGGTTTTCCGGTGGCGGCGGCAACGGAAAAGCCGCTTAAGGCAAGCATGGCCACCGCCATGCTGCCCACGCCGCCGGTGGCGCCGGTGACCAGAATCTTGCCCTGTTCCGGCAAGACCGGGTGGCGTTGCAAGCGGGCTACGGATTGGGCCGCAGTAAAACCGGCGGTGCCGTAAATCATGCTTTCCCGTAAGGTTAGGCCGGCGGGCAGGGGCATGACCCATCTTGCCGGGACCCTGATATACTGGGCAAAGCCACCCGGCGTATTCATGCCGAGATCATAGCAGGAGACAACGACTGCATCCCCTGGGGAAAAATCGGGTGAGCTGCTTTCCTGCACCTCGCCTGCGGCATCAATGCCCGGAGTATGCGGGTAGCGCCTGGTCACGCCCCGGTTACCCGACGCGGACAGGGCATCCTTGTAATTCAGCGAAGAGTAGCGGACCCTGATCAGCACCTCGCCCGGTGGCAGCTCGCTGAGATTTCTGGTGATGATGGCCCTCTGGCATTGGCCGGAGGCGGTTTGGCTGACGACCATGGCCTGAAAAGGTAAGCGATCACAGGGCACCACATCTTGCGGCGATCGGTCCGGCTCACGTACAAAAGTACGCATCGCCGTCCCGCTTGCCGCAACCTGTACCACCCTGTGGCCGCTTGTTCCGTGGTTATTTGAACTTTGTGGGGTTTCCCCGTGATCGGTTACCTGAAAAGTGCTAGGCAAGAGGATGCTCCTTTGTTCTTTTGGGCGCGGACAACGGCGGCATAATTATTTTGTAAGAGGCCAATATACCATGGTGGGGAGCGGAATGCCAACCTCCACAAGCACCCGCTCCTGGCCACGAAAAATTTGCCTGGTTCCAGGAAAAAAATCTGCCGACATTCCCTCTTTTTTGTTATCTTGAAACGGATGCGAATTCCCCCCTGCCCATGATGGGTTGGCCCCTAATAACCATCCGGCTCATGGCCGGGAACGAACAAAAACAACCTAAATCGTAACTATCCATCAGTGCCGTAGCTGCTAGGCAGAAGCCCGCGAAGTGTGCTGGTGCCCATGAGCAGGCTGATAACAACGCAGATGCGGTGCTGCTGGATAGTTACGGCCCCTAATCATATTGACCAAGAGAGGTGGCGCCGCATGAAAGTCTATGACGACAAGCATATCAAGAACATCGTTTTGCTGGGCAGTGTAAAATCCGGCAAAACCACCCTGGCTGAAACCATGGTTTTTGAGGCGGGGCTTACCAAAAGGCGCGGGAGCATCGAAGACAAGAACACCATCTCCGATTATCACCAGATTGAGCAGGAACGCGGCAATTCCGTGTACGCCACCTCCCTGCACACCGAATGGCGGGATTACAAAATCAACATCATCGACACCCCAGGGCTGGACGATTTTGTCGGCGAGATTGTCGCCGCTCTGCGGGTGGCCGACACCTGCGTCATGCTGATCAACGCCCAACATGGGGTGGAGGTGGGCACCGAGCTGGTCTGGAACTCGGTGGAGAGATTCGCCAAGCCCGTGATCTTTGCGATCAATCAGGTTGATCATCCCAAAGCCGCCTATGATGAGGCGGTTTCCTCCATTCAGGATCGTTTCGGCAAAGCGGCGGTACTCATGCAGTATCCATTAAGCCAGGGCGAGGGCTTTAACGCCATCATCGATCTGCTCAAGATGACCATGTACCGGTTCCCGGCCGAGGGAGGAAAGCCGGAGAAACTGCCCATCCCCGAGAGCGAGAGGGAAAAAGCGGAAAGCCTCCATAACGAGCTGGTGGAAAAGGCTGCGGAAAACGACGAGGCTCTGATGGAGCTTTACTTTGCCAAGGGCAACCTGGATGAGGATGAGATGCGCATGGGGCTCAAGATCGGCATGCGCAACCGGGAGATTTTTCCGATTTTCTGTTTGTCCGCCAAACAGAATATGGGCAGCGGCCGGATGATGGGCTTCATCGACAATGTGGCTCCTTCGGCCCACGAGATGCTGCCTGAGCATACTCTGGACGGCGGGGAACTTGCCTGCGATCCCGCCGGGCCTCCGGTGCTCTTTGTCTTCAAGACCCTGGTGGAGCCCTATCTAGGGAAGGTCACCTTTTTTAAGGTCTGTTCCGGCGAAGTGAGCGAGGGGCAGGATCTGGTCAACTACCAGACCGGCGACACTGAACGTCTGGCCCAGCTCTTTATCATGGACGGCAAGGAGCGCAATCAGGTAAAGAAGCTCTCCGCCGGCGACATCGGCGCGACCTTGAAGCTGAAAGGCACTAAGACCAATAATACCCTGCACGGTAAGGAGAAACGGGTGGGGCTGGCGCCCATCGAATTCCCCGAGCCGCGTCTCCGTTCGGCCATCGTGGCCAAGGAGAAAAAGGACGACGAAAAGCTGGGCGAGGCGCTGCGTGACATGCAGACCGAGGACCAGACTCTCAAGGCCGAGTTTGCCGCAGAGGTGAAGCAGCTGATTCTCTGGGGGCAGGGCGAGCTGCACTTGCAGGTGGCCCGCTGGCGGCTGGACCATGCTTATGGGATCAAGGCTGAGTTTGTCGAGCCGAAGATCCCCTACCGGGAAACGATTCAGAAGTCGGCCACCGCCATGTACCGTCACAAAAAACAGTCCGGCGGCTCCGGCCAGTTCGCCGAGGTGCATATGCGCATCGAGCCCCATGTGGAGGGGGCCCCTGACCCCACCGATCTAAATGTGCGCGGCCGTGAGGAAATCGACCTGCCCTGGGGCGGCAAGCTGCTGTTTTACAACTGTATCGTGGGCGGGGTTATCGACGCCAAATACCTGCCCTCCATCCAGAGGGGGGTCATGGAGAAGATGCAGGAAGGGCCCATGACCGGCTCCCATGTCCGGGACGTGCGGGTCATGGTCTTCGACGGCAAGATGCACGCGGTGGATTCCAACGACATCTCCTTCAAGATCGCCGGCGCCCAGGCTTTCAAAGAGGCTTTCAAACAGGCGGACCCGCTGATCCTCGAGCCCATTTATGAGATGGAGATTATGGTGCCGGAAGAGGTGATGGGCGAGGTGATGGGTGATCTCCAGACGCGGCGCTCGATCATCAGCGGCATGGAAACCAAGGGCCGCTATCAGGTGATCAAGGCACTGACCCCGCTGGCCGAACAGTACAAATACACTACCTCGCTCAAATCCCTTACCCAAGGGAGGGCCAGTTTCACGCGGCGATTCAAGGAGTATGCGCCGGTTCCTTCTGAGGTGCAAAAAACCCTGGCGGCCCAAAACGCTGACTGAGCGGGCAGACAGACAGTAATAAAAAAAGCCCCCGGACGGGTGTCCGGCGGCTTTTTTTATTGGAAGGCGGTCTGTTCAGATGTAACCGATCACGGGGTAAGCCCACAAAGGTCAAATAACCACGGAACAAGCGGCCACAGGGTGGTGCAGGTTGCGGCAAGCGGGCAGGCGATGCGTACTTTGGTCCGTGAGCCGGACCGATCGCCGCAAGATGTGGTGCCCTGTGATCGCTTACGTTCAGATTTCCTTCATGGCCACCAGTTTCAAGGCGTGGGTGGTACATTTGGTCACACAGGCAGGTTGCAGACCGGTATCCAGGCGGTCCATGCAGTAATCGCATTTGACGGCCTTATTGGTTTCGGGATTATGCTGGGGGATGCCCCAGGGACAGGCCCCGGCGCAGGCCATGCAGCCGATGCATTTCGCCGCATCCACATAGACAATGCCGTCTTCCCGCTTCTTCATCGCTCCGGTGGGGCAGATGGTGACACAGAACGGATCCTCGCAATGGTAGCAGGAGCGGAACTTGAACTCGGTTTTGGGAACCCCCCGCACCGATTTGAGCGGCTCGTGGCTTATCTCGCAGAGGATCGGCCCTACCGGCAACCTCTTGTTGGCCTTGCAATGGACCACGCAGCCGTGACAGCCGATGCAGCGTTTGCTGTTGAGATACAGGGTGTAGGTGTTCATAGTTCCACCTTCCGTTGATGGTTTTTCGAGCTTTTCCGCACCGTAACAAAAGTTTCGCAGAGGTTGAGTCCGCCGCCCACCGGGTCCATGTTCTGCAGTTGCCCCTTCATGAGTTTCTGGTCGCTCATGCCCGCATGGTAGGCCCTGGTTTGCAGGGGTATCTGGCGACCGAAACCGTGTACGGTATAGACCGCTTCGGGGTGGATGAAGTCGGTCAGCTTGGCGGTGATTACGCTGGTGATCTCCCCGGAGATAACATCGACGAAATCCCCTTCGGCAACCCCCATCTTGCCCGCCTCCCTGGTGTTGATCCACAGGGTATTCTCCGGCATCATCTCGTTGAGCAGCGGGTTGTTGACCGTGTGGCTGTGGGCGTGCAGCGGTGAGCGGCCAAACACCAGGCGATACTGGCCTTTCGGCGGCTTGGCCGGACTCGTGTAGGGCTTCCAGGAGGGGAAGCCCCATTCATTGAGTTTCTGGCTGATGATTTCGATCTTGCCCGAAGGGGTCTTGAACTTGCCTTCCAGTTTGTCCCGGTCGTACAGCACCGGTTTGTCCGCGTATTCGACAAAGCCCTTTTTCTCGAAATCGGCGAGAGTGAAGCCGGTGGGCTCCAGCTGCCAGGCCCAAAGCTCCTGGGTGGTGTTGAAGGGGAAATACTGGTCAAGCCCGAGCCGGGTGGCCAGCCCCTTGATGATGTCATAGAGGCCGAGGGTGTCGGCCTGGGGTTCCAGAACCTTGTTGCGCATGATCATTCGCGGTTTCATCCCCTTTTGCAGGGCGATCATGCTGTCGCGTTCCAGATAGGTCGATTCGGGCAGAATCACGTCGGCATACCAGCCGAATTCGCTGTAATGGGTGTCGATGGAAACGATCAGGTCGCAATTGTCCAACGCTTCCTTCTGCGCCTGCGGGTCGGGGAAGCAGGAGAAGGGGTCGTGGCGGACGCAGATGATCCCCTTGACCGGATAGGGGTTGCCCGTGGCCATGGCCTTGTAAAAAAGATGGAAGAGGCCTGGTCCTTTTTCGAACTGTTTGTAGACCTCACCCACCCCATCGGCCCGTTTGGCGGTCGGCTTGGGCGAGAGGTCGGTGAGGCTGCGCGGCCCTTTGCCGCCGCAGTCGCCGGCACCCTTGGCAAAAATAAGGCCGCCTGGGATCTCGATGTTGCCCATCAGGGCGTTGAGGCAATTCAAGGCCCGGCTGGCGTAAAAGGAATCGCTGTAGCGGGAGAGCATCCAGCCCGGATGGAAGATGACCTTGGGCCGGTCGGCAATGAGCTGGCCGACCAGTTCGTGGATGTCCTTGGCCTTGATTCCACATTCCTTGGCCGCCCATTGGGCCGAGTAGTTTTCCACGAAATAGGCCAGTTCATCAAAACCGGTGGTGTAGCGTTCCACGAACTCCGCATCATAGCCTTCAGCTTTGATGATTTCATGGATCAGGGCCAGGGCCAGGGCGTAATCCGTACCGGGCCGCACCTGGAAGAAATTGGTGGCCTTGATCCCGGTCAGGGTCTGACGCACGTCCACATAGGTGAGCCTGCCGCCTTTGTCCAGCATGTCCATGACCTGGTTGACCTCGGCGGGCCGCAGGGAGGCGAGGATGTTGCGGCCGAACAGCACCAGATGCTTGGTGTTTTTGATGTCGTAGATAAAGGCCGGACGTCCTACGCCAAACAACGAGATGCTGGCATGGTGCACATTCCGGCCGCAGGCGCTGTCGTGGTTGGTGTAGTTGGGCGAACCCAGGGCATGGGTGAAGGCCTTTACCAGATCCTGGAACGGGCCGCCCCTGGAGCTGGCCATGATCGCCTCCGGGCCATGGCGATCGATGATGGTTTTGAGTTTGTCCGCGATGTAGTCAAGGGCGAACTCCCAGCTCACCGGTTCCCATCGGCCCGCCCCCCTGCCGCCCTTACGGATCAATGGTTGCTGGGGGCGCTCCCGGTCGGCCACCAGGGCGGGGCCGGCCGAGCCCTTGGCGCACAGGGCGCCTTGCAGGAGATTTTGGTTGCCTTCGAGCCAGGTCACGGTGTTGCCCTCGACCTCGACGCGGATGGGGCAGCGGACGGTACACATGCCGCACATGCTCCAGACTGATTTTTTCATGGTGATGACTCCTGTGGATGTGGCTTGCCGGGCAGGACTCAAATGGCCAGCGCGGCGGAGACCTTCTCTTCCAGTTCGCTTTTGTCGATGGGTTTTACACAATAGTCCGTGGCGCCAAGGTGCAGGGCCTGCCGGGCTGTTTCAATGGTCGGATAGCCAGTGAGCATGATGACCCGGATCGTCGGGGCCACACGCCTGAGTTCTTCCAGCACGCTGATCCCGTTGGTTTTTTTCAGATTTATGTCCAATATTGCCAGATCCACCTGGTTGGTACTGGCGTACTGCAATGCTTCCTGCTCTTCGGTGAAGATGGCTACCTGGTGCCCTTTTTTGCGCAGGATTTTCTGGGTCAGTACGGCGGCATCCAGGACATCATCCAAGACGAAAATGTGTGCCATACATTTACCCTCTTTTGGGCCGGCAGGGTGGTTGACCCAAGGTTTATTCGTAAGCGATCACATGGCACCACATCTTGCGGCGATCGGTTCGGCTCACGTATAAAAGTACGCATCGCCGTCCCGCTTGCCGCAACCAGCGGCACCCTGTGACCGCTTATTTCGTGGTTATTTGACCTATTGGGGCGTACCCCGTGATCCGTTACGTTTATTCTCAGGCCGGAGCCAGATCCGGTTCCACGGCTAGAGAGGGAGGAGTGCGCCGTGGGACCGGACCTGGACGATTCGGATTTTTTTAGTACAGGTCCAATAATTTAAGGCCAAGGAGGATCAGTCCCACACAGGCAACGCGCTTCACCACCAACGGGCTCAAGCGTTTGGCGATCTGCGGGCCGAAGTAGCCGCCCAGCAAGGCCGCGGGAAACATGGAGAGAAAAAGGAGCAGGTCGAAATTGCCGAACTGCATGTGCCGCATGGTGCCCATGGCCGTGTTGAAGAAGATGGCCAGAAGTGAGCTACCGACCACGATGTACATGGGAAGCCCCAGGGCGACGGTCATCAGCGGTACCATGAACGGGCCGCCGCCGAAACCGAACATCGAGGACATAATGGCTATCAGAAAGCCGCCGAGACAGCCGAGCCACATGTTGACTTCAAATTCATGACCCCAAAAATCTACTTTCATAACGGATTCCTCCAGATGGTATGTTTAGTTGCCCTTGGCTTTAGCAGCTTCTTCCGCCCGTTTCTTGAATTCCTTGAGGATGGACTGCTCTTTCTTGTTTTTCTCAAGATAGCCGGGGGTGGTCTGCCAGTACATCAGGCCGGCAAGCACCAGCAGAATCCAGCCGAAAGCGAATTTGAACTGGTCCAGGGTGATCATCTCGGTGAGTTTGGGGCCGATGAAGCCGCCCACCAGCATGGCGCAGCCGATGCCGACCCCGAGCTTCCAGTTGATGAATTTGATCTTTGAGTAGTTGTAGATGCCTGAGCCCTGGGAGAAAAGCACGGTGGGCATGACGGTGCCCGCTACGATGGTGTGGGGCAGAGCCGGAAAAATGGAGACCAGGATGGGGTTGAGGATAAAACCACCGCCCGCGCCCATGAGTACCCCGAAGATGGAAATGGCCAGGGTAAGGATGAAGGGCCAGAGGAGGTTGATGCTGGTGCCCGCGTTGCTGAGGTAGACGGTGGGAAATGTTTGTTTGTTCTCGAAGCTCGCTACCTCGCTCTTGACCTTTTTGACCGTTTCCTTGTCGCCTTCCATGGTCCGCTCGGTGACGGCGGTAACAACAACATTATATTTCCCCGGGGCAAGGCCCGAACGCAGTTTCATCTTAGCTGCGTAGGCACCGTCGGGCTTGATTTCTACGGCGGCGGCCAGCAGGTTGCCGACGCTGCGGAAGCGGCCTTTCACCAGCTTCATCGACTCACTCTTGGTCGCTTTTTCGTCCATGGCTTCCAGCAGGTCGCCCCGGGAGCCGATGATGCTGGCCATGATGGTGGCCTGATATTTGTCGATCTTGATCTTGGTCGGCGCGCTGTAGGCGGCGTTGGCGCCGGTCTTCTTCAGCACTTCGGAATATTTCCAGCCCTTTCCGGCAGCTTTGGCTTTATCCAGTTCCGGCTGCATATCTTTGGGGATGAAGATCTTGTAGTATGCCGGCATTTCATGGGTCAGATAAAACTTGTAGGGGATCTTGCCGGTCTTGGGATCCTTTTTGCCGTCAAAACGGTTGGCCCGGACCGTTTTGTCTGCGGCAAACACTTCCACATAAACCTGGGCTCCGGCCGGGACTTGGCCGCTGACCGTGATTTCGCCGCCGTTGTCAAGGGTCGTTTTGTCGAGCGTTATGGTTGGGGCAGGACCATTCTCTTCGGCCTGTGCCTGCGGGATGAGGGCAAAAGCCATCATCACCAGGGCGAGTAACGGCAAAATACAGAACTTGACTTTCATACCATCCACCTCCTGTCTGAAATGAAATCTCTTAAATGACGGCGTTTCCCCAAAGTTCCCCCATTTGTGCGGCGGCACCTCCTCCTTTGTGGTTTCCACGGTCCGGCAGAGGCGAACGATTGGCGCGTAAAGACGCTGGTTCGCTTCTGTGTGCATTGGTTTGCGATGAGACGCGGTTTACTCGTCTCCTTACTGTTCTGTAATTAAGCAATAACGGTGCCACTAAAAAGATGGATCAGGTTATTCTTGCTATCTGCTTGGATTTGTGAATGTGTTTATGTTATATTCGGATTGGGCGGCGGGAAAATGGCTTTAAGGCGGGGGTGGAGGAGCAGCAAAAGATATGCGGTGCAGCAAAAAAGGTGCGGATATTTTTGCTGCGGCACAGAGGCGTTCGCTTTTCGGGGAAGCGGCGGGGAGGGGCCTATCTCTCCGGCGGGGTGCGAAATTTTTCGGCTGTAAGACCAAAGCGGTGCATGAGTTTTTGAAATGCCTGACGGTTCATGCCGCTTGCCTGGGCCGCGGCTGTAACATTGCCGTTGTTTTGCTGCAGGGCCTCGGCCAGATAGTCGGCGGAGAATTCCTCAACCACCCGTTGTTTGGCGAGATTGTAAGGCAGACTGTGCAGATTCTCGGCAATCGGCCTGGGGCCGGAAGCCTCCGCTTCGGGCTCTGCCAGCAGTTCGGCTGAGATGGTGCGGTCATCGGCAAGCAGCACCGCCCGCTTGATAATATTCTGCAGCTCCCGGACATTCCCTCTCCAGGACCGTTTCACCAAGGCGGGGAGAGCATTCCCCGCAAAGACCAAGCCCTCGCGGTCATATTCCTTGGCAAAGGTCGCGAGAAAATGTTGGGCCAGGGCCGGGATGTCCTCCGCCCGCTTCCGTAAGGGTGGCATGGTGATGGTCACCACGTTGAGACGGTAGAAAAGATCTTCCCGGAAAAGCCCCTGGCGCATTTTTTCTTCCAGATTCTGGTTTGTGGAGGCCAGCACCCGGACATCCACGGCCAGGCTTTTGGTCTGCCCCAGGGGCATGATCTCTTTTTCCTGGAGAACCCGGAGCAGTTTGGTCTGGAGCGCAATGGGGAGATCCCCTATCTCATCCAGCAGGATGGTGGAGCCGCTGGCTTCGAGAAACAAGCCTTTTTTGTCGTGATTCGCCCCGGAAAAGGCTCCCCGGGCATAGCCGAAGAGTTCACTTTCCAGGATGTGTTCCGGTAGGGCCGGGCAGTTCACCGTGACCATGGGCTTTTTATTTCTGGCGCTTAAGCCATGCAGGGCCCGGGCGGCTAGCTCCTTGCCCGTGCCGGATTCGCCCCGGATCAGAACGGTGACATCGGTATCGGCCAGCCGGCTGATCAGTCCATAGACCTCCTTGATTTTTACCGAGGCGCCGGTGAAACCGGGAAAGGCGTCCTGGTCGGCCAGCCGGCTTTGGAGCCGCCGGTTTTTTTCAAGCAGGCAGAGGTGTTCCAGGCAGCGTTGCAGGATGTGGAGCAGGTGCTCGTTGTCAAAGGGCTTCTGGATAAAATCATAGGCCCCGTTTTTCAGGGCGGCAATGGCGGATTCCACCGTGCCGTAGCCGCTCATCATGATCACGGCGACAGCCGGAGACTGTTCCTTGATTTTTTGTAGGAGCGCAAGGCCATCCAGCCCCGGCATCTTGATGTCGGTCAGTACGATGTTCGGCCGCCAGTCATGCAAAAGCTGCCAGGCGCGTTCGCCGGAGGGCGCGGTTTTCACCTCGCAGCGGCATTTCTTGCGCACGATCCGCTCCAGCATGGAAAGCATGTCAAGATCATCATCAACGATGAGGATCGAGGCAGCTAAAATCTCTTCCGGGCAGGGAAAATCTGGCTGGTCAGCGGTCAAGCAGTCATCTCCGGAAAAAGTCATGATGGGGGGCGAGGTTCGAACAGCTCCCCATTGAATGCCTCATTTATTCAAAAAAATCAACATCTTCTTCTTGTGCCACAGGACGACTCCCTTGGATATCGCTTGTGTCCTCCGGGACAACCTGCTATTTGTGAGAAGCATCTGCATATTACGGACAGTGGTGGAGAATTTCCAATGAAAAAATACGGTTTTCTGCTGACCTGTGCCTGTCTGCTCTGCTGGAGTTCCCCGGCCTGGGCTGTTCAGGTTCATGGAGATTCCGAAGGTTATCTGGTTCACCAGATGGGGCATCTCTTTTTCATTGCTGCGCTGCTATTTTTGCTCTACGTCCTCGTCAAGCGCCCCCCCGGCCTGGGCAAGCCCTGGCGGCAGCTCAAGATATCGCTCACCCTTTTCCTGCTTTGGAACATCGACACCACCATCGTGCATTGGTTGGCTTCCCGGCTACCGGATGACGCCTTCCTCCTCGCGGGCGGTTCCCTGCTGGATGATCGACTGTTCTTGCCTCTTGCCGGCCCCTGGCTCTTCTATTACCTGGGCAGCTTCGACCATTTACTCTGTGTGCCGGCCAGTTGGTTTCTGATCCTGAGCCTCCGGGGTTTCTGCCGCGAGGCCGCCGACCGGCAAAACCAGGCGAGGATTCAGGTGCCATGACCGCTACCATCACCTTGCCGTTCTTGCCCATCTATCTGGTGGATTTTTTCGGCTCCACCCTGATGATCATCATGTCAGCCGTCGCCTTTTATTACGCCCGGCGACTGCTGCGGCTGGAGCCTAAGAACTTTCTCTGGACCTTCTTTTTCTGGCTGACCATGACAGTCATGGCGCTCGCCGTTTCCCGCAGCCTCTGGCATCTGCTCCGCTACCTTTTCATTTTGGGCGGCTTGAATAGTGCCTGGCGTGCTCTCAGCCCTTACAGCGGCAGCATCAATTCCATCACCTTCTGCGTTGCCGCGGCGACCGTTTTTTATTATCACAACACCGAAAAGGTTGTCGCCACCGTGCAGCGCGATGCCGAGAGTCTGCGCCGGGCCCACGTAGAGCTGGCCGCGGCCCACGCTGCGCTCCATCAACTCAACCTGACGCTCGAAGAGCGGGTGGAAAAGCGCGCCAGCGAGCTTCGCCTGTCCGAGGAAAAATTCCGCGGCTTTTTCGAAGGCTCGAAAGACATGATCTATTTCTGCGATGCGGCGGGCCGGTTCTGCGACATTAACGAGAGCGGCTTGCGCCTTTTGGGGGTCGAGCGGAGGGAGGATCTTGTCGGCCAAGCACTGGCGGAGTTTTTTCTCGACCAGGCGCGTGGGGCGCAGTATTTGGCCCTGCTTGCTGCCGATGGACATGTCAAGGATTTCGAGGCTGAATTTGTCGGCAGGGAAGAGGGCTCATTGTATTTGATGATCACCGCCTCGACCATAACGGATCGAGCCGGCGCCATCCAGGGCTGTCAGGGGATTGCCAAGGATCTCACCCATTTCAAAAAGATGATGGAACAGCTGGTGCATTCCGAAAAGATGACCTCGGTGGGTCAGCTAGCTGCCGGGGTGGCCCACGAAATCAATACCCCGCTCGGGATCATCCTCGGCTATGCCCAGCTGCTGGAGGAGGATTTTGCCGAGCAGACCGAGGTGCATGAGACCCTGCGGATCATCGAGAAGCAGGCGAAGATCTGTCGGCGGATCGTCGCCGACCTGCTGAATTTTTCCCGGCAGACCCAGGAACACAACAAGCTGCCCGGCGATCTCAACCAGTCTTTGGAAGAGGTGCTGGCCATCGTTAACCATACCCTGAACATGGATCATATCTTTGTCCATCGCTGCCTGGCCGAGAATCTGCCGAAAACCTGCTTTGACAACGAGCGGCTGCGCCAGGTTTTTGTCAACTTATTGGCCAATGCTCACCACGCCATCGGCAGTGAAGGGATTATCGGGGTGTGGAGCCGCTGGCACGAGGAGATCGGCCAGATCGAGATCGTCATCGGCGATTCGGGAACCGGAATCCCCCCGGAGCAGCTGGGTAGGATCTTTGACCCTTTTTACACCACCAAGGGCGTTGGCAAGGGCACCGGGCTGGGGTTGTCTGTTTCTTTCGGGATTATTAAGGACCATAACGGCAGAATCGAGGTGAAATCCCCGCCCCAGGAGCCGGAGCTTGCCGCCTTGGATATCCATACGACCTTTCATGTTTTTCTGCCGCTCATTGCCGCGGACCAGAAATAGGAGCAATAGGGGTAAGGTGGGCAATCTCCCGAAGAGGGATGCGTCTGTCCGGGGCCAGACCCTGTTTGCGGCACCAGGCCAGATTTAGTTCGAAGAGGCGGGCGTTGAACCAGTCCATGAACAGAAGGCTTTCCGGGGTAAAGGGGTATTCGGCCGGGAAATTAAGCGGGCAGGCCGAAACTTCGACGGTCTCGCGCTCTTCGTCCACATAGGCCAGGGGCAGCCCCTGGGTCCGGCAAATGATCGGGCGGGCCGCGTAGATGCTGCACAGCTCATTAATGAGCAAGTGGCAGCGTTTATCGCCTGCCGCAAGGTTGCGCGCAAGCCGGGCCTGGCTGGCCGGCGGCAGGGCTCCAATGGTATCCCGCAGGCAGGCGGCTTCCAGGGGCAGGACGCTGAAGGACTGGCAGCAGGAGGCACAGCCAGGCCCGCAGGAGAGGGCGGTGGCATGTAGCTCCCCGATGCGGGAGATCTCTGCGTCAAGGGCGGCAAGCAGCTGGTGATAATCCTGGGTGCAGGTCATGGTGCACTCTTCAGCGGTCACGCATTTTCTCTTCATCCTGATCATCCTCCTCCGTTTTTTTGATGAACGGGGAATACTCCCGGTCTTCCTTGAGGATATGCAGCATAATCACCTCGGAGGCCAGAAACTGGAAAACATCGCCGAGGGTGAGCTTGGCTGCTTTGAACTCCTGTGCCAGTTCATGTCCCCTGGCGAGCAGTTTGGCGTGTTCGGCAATATGGTGATTCAGGCCGGGGAAACCTGCTTCCCTAAGGATCGTCTCTTCATCGTGGAAGTGTTGGCGGGCCTCGGCAAACAGTCTGCCAATGAGCGAGGAAATTTCCTCGGCTGGACGAGCCAGAAGAGCCGCTTCGAGCAGTTTATTGGAGAGACAAAAGAGGGTCTGATGCTGTGCGTCGATGAGCTCGTTGCCGCAACAGAAGGAGTCTTTCCAGAGCAACCGCATAAAAGTTCCTCCTTGGGCTCCGCCGGCAACATGGGTTGCGGCGGCGCATTTCACCTGGTTGCGGCCGGAAGATTTTGCCAGGTAGAGTTGTCCGTCCGCCTGGGCAATGAGGTCCATGGCCGATCCTCCTGCGGCACACGGCATTGTTGCCACGCCAAGGCTGGCGGTGACGCAGGCGGCCACCTTCGACTCTTGATGGGGAATGGCACGGGCGATGATACCCCGGCGGATTTTTTCGGCGATGGCGATCGCGCCGTGGCTGTCTGTTTCCGGCAGGATACAGGCGAACTCTTCTCCGCCATAACGGGCCACCAGATCGGTGGGCCGGACAACGCAATCAGCCATCGCCTGGGCAACCTGGCGCAGGCACTCATCACCCTTGAGATGTCCGTAACAGTCATTGAAGTCTTTGAAGTGGTCGATGTCCAGCATAATCAATGACAGTTCCGCCCCTGAACGGGCATGCCGGGCATATTCCCTGGCCAGGACCGCGTCAAAACGCCGGCGATTGGCGACTCCTGTTAAGCTGTCAGTCATGCTCAGGGCTTCAAGCTTGCGGTTGGCTTCCTCCAGCACCTTTTCCGCCTGCTTGCGCTGGGTTATCTCCTGAAAACTTTCGACAATCCCGCCCACCTTGCCCTGGGTGTCGAGCAATGGTTTGGCGGTGGCGATGAAGTGCCGGGACGCCCCGTTTTTTTCCTTGATTTCTTCGCAGGTGTATGTCCTCGCTCCGCCCATGATTCTGATGATTGGGCAATTTTCGGTGTGGCATAGATTCCCCGTCCTGTGTTCATGGCACTTGATTGTCTTTTGCTGGTCAGGGAGGTAGCCGAACGTGGTCCAGTAAACTTCATTAGCCATCAGGATAGTATGGTCTTTATCGGTAACGCAGGTCGCCAGCGGGCTGTCGAATAAGGAGTCAAGCAGACGCTGCTTTCGTCCATAGAAGGTGCCGCCAAGAAAGATGATGACCAGGCCGATGATCGACAACGAACCAAAAAGGATAAAGAAGCCACGGCGAGAGTGGGTGGAGTAGGGCAGGGAGATGCTGAGCCCGCCCCGGACGTCACCTACCTTGTAACCTTGGTGGGCATGACAGTTGATACACTCCGGCTCGACCATGAGAGGCGCCATGTAGCGAAACAAGGAAGTTTTGCCGCCATGGAAAAATTCACCCTGTTCCTTTGCCCCCAGCTCAAAGGACTTGAGCCACTCTTCCTCCCACTCCGTCGCCTTGTTTTCTGGTCTGATCGGCTTCAGGCTCGTGATGTGAAACTGGGTGCCTGCCACAATTTCGGCCATCATTTCCGCCATCTGCCTGGTCATGCAGCTGGGGTTTATTCTAGTCAGCGTCATGCCGTTGTCTGTGGTCAATACCCGGAGGTGCTTTGGCAGATACGGATTAGGCTGGGTCGTGGCTGTGACCGGGACATAAACCCCGCCATGGCGGGCGACCCATTTGCGGTTGATCAGATTTTGTTGAAAGAGTGCCCTGGCAGAACTTAACGCCAGAGACCTTTCCTCCTTCTGGGTGTTCCTCTCAAGCATGAAGGCAAAGCCACCCAGAATGGCGAGCCAGGCGGCCATCACAAGCAGTATCAGCTTTTCTTTGTTCCCCGGCATCAGAGAGGCTCCTTCGGTGGGGCTGGATCAGCGGTGGGTGGTCAAGGTCGGTATTCGACCTGAAAAGAGAATTCGGCCACAAATTTAGCGGCACACATTTATATTGTAATGCAGATCCAAAATGGAAATGCAACTTTTCCAGGAAGCTGGAAGATTAGTGCTGAGAGGTCCGTATGTTGTCGTTTTATGGCACTCTTTTCAAGAGTGGGGTCTTCTGCTGCTGCGACCCGGACAATAAAAAAGGGAATCAACCTGAAAAAGTTGATTCCCTTTAGAATTTCTGGCGTCCTCAACGAGCCTGATTGCGTCAGGGAAGGTTGTTGCATGTCGCGTGACGATGTCCCGCCCCCCCCAATAGGTACGAATCATGGAGGCATGAAAAAGCTGATTTTCCAGACCTGGCCGTTCGCAGTAATAGCAGTGAATCTAGCGGGTTAAAGTCCCGTCTGGGGAGTTGTCCGTACGCCCAGGTAGCATGAGGAAGCGGCGTCGTGGTAACACGGGGTCGTGAGTTTCCAAACAGCAAGAGAGCAGGCCGTAACGCAAGTGAACCTATGAGTAGCCTCGTAAACGAAATGGAGAAGCCGACCCTGTGGTCAGAAGGGGAAGGCCGTTGGATGGGCGCTGGAATAACGGAAGTGGCGTTCATCGACTCACGGGGTAGCAGGGATGGCATATTTTCGAAGATTTATTGCCCAGTGCTGGAGACCCGTCTGCGGGGGTGGGGAGACCACCGACCGATGCGTATAAGGAAACGAAAGCGCAGCGGCTGCCGGCGGGAGTCGGAGGGGTTCATAGTACCGTCTGAGTTCGCGGGACAACATAACCCCGGACGAGGGAAGGAGCCCTGCTTTGTTCGTGCAACCGAAGAGCGGAGGATCGGGGGATTGCCATGTCGCTAACCACCCCGGATACGATCAGGACGCTACAGAGGAAGCTGTATGCCAAGGCCAAGCAAGAACCAGCCTATCGCTTTTATGCGCTCTACGACAAGATCAGCCGGGATCAGCTTCGAGGCCATAGAGAACGGAATCGGGATAGAAACGTTTCTGCGGGAGTTGGCCCGTGATCTGCAAAACAAGACCTACCGAGCTCAGCCGGTGCGGCGCGTAATGATCCCCAAAGCGGGCGGCAGTCTGCGGCCGCTGGGAATTCCGACGCTCCGGGACCGGGTAGCGCAAATGGCGGTGAAGCTCATCATCGAGCCGATCTTTGAAGCTGACTTCTGTACGAACTCGTACGGATTCCGACCGAAGAAATCGGCCCACGATGCCGTGGACGACATCGCCAATACGCTATGGGCAAAATTCATGCGGAACAACGGATGCGTAAACATTTGATGAAACGCCACAAGGTTAAAGACCGGTGGATCGGCGAAGGTCGATTCCCGAGTGTGGATCTGTACCGGCGTTACGGGCTATACAAAGTTCCAACAGCAGCGGGTTGGAAGTCAGCGCATGCCTCGGCATGAAGAACATCGGAAAGCCGTGTGCGGGAGAACCGCATGCACGGATTGATGGGGGGAGGTTGATGGACGACAGTGTTCGGCTGACACGTAGTAGCCGCGTGCGGCGAGGCGTTGATGAAAGTCTCCGGCAATGGTCTGATATCAGCTTCCTAACTCTACCCACTTATTCCACTAACCGGGAGAGTGGCACGTAATCAAGTTTTTACTTGAACAATTGCAGGTAGGCGTCAAATACATACATTTTACCTCGCTTGCCGCCGGTGATTTCTTTCAGTATCCCGAACTGCTCCAAGTCGGCAACCAGTTTGTACGCGGACGCAGGAGATATGTCCGCCACCGCGCCTGTTTTGGCGGCGTCAATCATGGGGTGTTGATATAAATAACGAAGAACCTTTTGGGCATTGGCTGTTCTGCTTCCCAGTGTCTGTATCTGGCCATCCACCTGCTTTTGCAGTTTGAGGATGTTGTCAAAAGTCGCAATGCTGCTTTTTGCAGTTTCGATAACGCCCACCAGAAAAAACTTGAACCATTGCAGCAGGTCATTTTTTTCTCTCACCCGCATAAGATTATCGTAATAATGCGTACGGTTACGTTCGAAGAAGTCTGACAGGTACAACACCGGCTGTTTCAATATCCCTTTGTTGACCAAGTATAAGGTGATCAGCAACCGCCCCACCCGGCCATTGCCGTCCAGGAAAGGATGGATGGTTTCAAACTGGTAATGCACCAAGGCAATTTTTAATAGTTCAGGGAAATACTGGGTATCGTTGTGGGCAAACAGCTCAATATCGCTCATCAGTTCGTCGATGGCGGTATGCACAGGCGGCACAAAAACAGCATCGTTGATGGTTGCCCCGCCAATCCAGTTCTGGCTGTGTCTGAATGCGCCCGGCTGCTTGTGTTTGCCGCGCACACCTTGCAGCAGGGTTTTATGGGTTTCGCGCATCAGTCGGGCGGAAAAAGGCAATTCTTTTAACCGTGCAACCGCCTCGTTCATTGCCGCCACGTAGTTTTGCACCTCTTCCCAGTCATCCCTTTTATCCAAGGCGACATCTTCCCTTTCGAGAAGCGCATCCTCCATGTTCGTCTGTGTGCCTTCAATTTTGCTGGATTGGGTGGCTTCCTTCAGTACATGCATACGGATGAACAGGTCGATGTTGGGGATGTAGTCCGAATACATGTCCAGCCTGCCCAGTTCCCGATCCGCCTGCCCAAGTAGCTGGATCAACGCCATGTTGTCCAGCACCCAGGCGCGGTTGATTGGCTTGGGCTGAAAACTCTGGTAATGGTCTTGCTGAACATAGAGGCCAGATTGGAAGTTTCTCATTGGTGCGGGCTCATCGTGGAATTAAAATAACCGTATTTGTTATTTTATATTTTAAGATAAAACTAAAATAATGCAAAGTGTTATTTTAGTTGCTGGAGAATCTGGCCGTACACTGGGTGGTGGGATTTGGCACAAGGAGCACGCTTGGATTTAGGCCGGGATACCGGGGATGGCGTCAAATGAAAAAAGGGAATCAACCGCACGCGGTTGATTCCCTTTAGAATTTCTGGCGTCCCCAACGAGATTTGAACTCGTGTCGCCGGCGTGAAAGGCCGGTGTCCTGGACCGGGCTAGACGATGGGGACTAATATCCGTACAGAAAATGGTGGGTCGTGCGCGACTTGAACGCGCGACTCTCTGCTTAAAAGGCAGATACTCTACCGACTGAGTTAACGACCCAACCTGTAGGAAAAGGCACTTTTACAACAGTCGGTTTTCCGTGTCAAGTCTTTGCTGTCTTCTTTGCTCCTTTTTTTGCTCTGCCTTCTCCCTAGCTGGTCTGCCGGATAACCCCATGAGCTTGGGTAATTATTGTCGATTTTTGGCAGTGGTTTGGCCTCTTAAATAGCTTGTGACGTGGGCTAGGGTCTGCTATATCTTTTGGCTTGTTGCAAAGTAAGATGTAGCCTCTGCGCCACGCAGGGCTTTTTTCCTGACTTTTTACAAAGGGTGCGCCATGGGGTTGTTGGCCAGATCGGCAAGTTATGTCCGTTATGCGGTTCAGGGGGATCTGCCCGCGAATTTCTGGGAGTTCGCCGCCGAGCGGATCGCCCGCCATTGTTTCCGGGATATTGACGAGAGTTACGAAGAACGCTCCGTGGGCTGGGTTTCGGTACTCAATATGTTCGACAGCGAGTTCGCCTATGCCTCCTTTGCGGCGGCGGACCATGTTGTCCTTTCCCTGCGGGTGGACGAGCGGCGGGTCTCGCCCAAGGTGCTCAACAAGTTTTGCCTAAAGGAGGAGGAGCGGCTCAAGAAGGCGCGGCAGATCCCCAAGCTGGCCCGGGCCCACCGGGTGGAGATCAAGGAGAGCGTCCGGTTGATGCTGGTGAAAAAGGTTCCGCCGAGCCCGGCGGTTTATGATCTCTGCTGGAATCTGGCCGAGGGGACGGTTTTGTTTTTTTCCACCAGCCAGAAGGCCCAGGAGCTGCTGGAGGAGTTTTTCAAGGAGACCTTTGATCTCAGCCTGATGCTGCAGGTACCCTATCTCACCGCCGAGCACCTGCTCGACGCCCCCGGCCGCGAGGCCCTGGCCGACATCACCCCCGCCATCTTCATTTAATTCCCAGAGGCCTTACGCATATGGATTTAGTTGATCTCATTGACGAAAAACGATTTGTGGGCCAGGAATTTCTCACCTGGCTCTGGTTCAAAAGCGAAGAGCGGGGGGGGACTATTTTTCTCCCCGAGGCCGGTGAGGATATCCAGCTGGTCTTTGAAAAGCACATGCTGCTGGAGTACGGCGAAGGCGAGAACCGCGAGAAGCTGATCTGCCGGGGGCTGATGACCGAACTCCAGGAAGCGCGCACCGGCCTGGCCATGGGCAAGAAGCTGGAGCAGGCGAGGATCCTGCTGACCAGGGGGGAGTATGAATGGAATCTTTCCTTCAAGGCCACCCTCATGGAGTTCCGCAATGTGAAGCCGCCCAAAACCATGGGCTCCGCCGAAGAGGGCAACGACCCGGAGGCGGTGGAAGGCAGGCTGCTTGAGCATCTCAGCCTGCATGAGATGGTGGTGCGAACCGTGGATCAGCTTTTTCGGATGTTTCTTGAGTTGAGGATCGGCTCCGCCTGGGAGCAGGAACTGACCCGGATTCAGGCCTGGGTGCGGAAAGGAAAAGAGACCCACTGACCGGCGCGGTTGTTTCGCCGCCGGGCAAGGATAAATGGAGAGAAGACCATGGAATTTGAAACCGTCATTGGCCTTGAGGTCCATGCCCAGCTCAAGACCAGGAGCAAGATTTTCTGCGGCTGCTCCACCGCCTTCGGCAACCCCCCCAACACCAACACCTGTCCGGTCTGCCTCGGCATGCCCGGCGTTTTGCCGGTGCTGAACAAAAAGGTGGTGGAGTACGCGATGAAGATGGCCCTGGCCACCAACTGCGTCATCGGCCCGCTGAACCAGTTCGCCCGCAAGAATTATTTCTACCCCGACCTGCCCAAGGGTTATCAGATCTCCCAGTTTGACCTGCCCATCGCCGAGCACGGCTGGGTGGAGGTCGAGGCGGGAGGCCGGACGAGAAGGATCGGCCTCACCCGCATCCACATGGAGGAGGACGCCGGCAAGCTCATCCACGACGAGCGTGAGCCGGTGAGTTATGTGGACCTCAACCGCACCGGCACCCCGCTCATCGAGATCGTCAGCGAACCGGATATCCGTTCGCCGGAGGAGGCCGCGGCTTATCTCAAGAAACTGCACGCCATCCTCCGCTATCTCGACATCTGCGACGGCAATATGCAGGAGGGCAGCTTTCGCTGCGACGCCAATATCTCGCTCAGGCCCGTGGGTCAGCAGGAGCTGGGTACCCGTACCGAACTCAAAAATATGAATTCCTTCAAGAACGTGCAGAAGGCGCTGGAGTTCGAGGTGCGCCGCCAGCGCGACCTGCTGCTGGACGGCGGCAAGATCATCCAGGAAACCCTGCTCTGGGATGCGGACCGCAACGTGACCAACGCCATGCGCTCCAAGGAGGAGGCCCACGATTACCGCTACTTCCCGGACCCGGATCTGGTGCCGGTGGTGATCGACGCTGCCTGGATCGAGGCGATGCGCGCCACCCTGCCCGAGCTGCCCGATGCCCGGAAAAATCGCTTCACGGAACAACTGGGATTGTCGGACAACGACGCTTCGGTGCTTACCTCCTCCAAGGAGCTGGCCGATTATTTCGAAGCGGCCTTGGCTGGGTATCCAAACGGCAAAAAGCTCGGCAACTGGCTGATGACCGAGCTGATGCGGCTGATGAAGGGCGAGGAGGCCATGGACATCAGCCAGTGCCCGGTTTCCCCAAAGAATCTGGCCAAGCTGTTGACCATGATCGACACCGGCACCATCAGCGGCAAGATCGCCAAGACCGTGTTCGAGGAGATGATGCTCTCCGGCAAGGATCCGGAGGCGGTGGTCCAGGAGAAGGGCTTGGTGCAGATGAGCGACCAGGGCGAGATCATGGCCATGGTTAAAGAGATCATCGCGGCCAATCCTGAGCAGGCGCAGCAGTTTCGCGAGGGCAAGACCAAGGTCATGGGCTTTTTCGTGGGCCAGCTCATGAAACAGACCGGGGGCAAGGCCAATCCGGGGCTGGCCAACGAGTTGTTCAGCAAGGCGCTGGCGGAGTAGGTTTTTTGCCACGAAACCCACGAAAGGACACGAAAGTTTTGGGAGAAGAGATTGTAGAGAAGGATCTTGTCTATGCGATCAACGCTTGTGTGTTCGAGGTGTATCGTCAGCTTGGCCATGGGTTCCTGGAGAAAGTGTACGAGAATGCGCTGGTAAGGGAGTTTCAGGCCAGGGAGATTGCCGTGGAAGCGCAGGTCCCCTTTTCCGTGAGATATAAGGGGGCGATTGTCGGGGAGTACTTTGCGGATCTGGTGGTTGCCGGCAGAGTAATCGTCGAGGTGAAAGCAATAGAGCGGCTTCATCCAGCCCATGAGGCGCAGATTCTGAACTATCTTAAGGCGACCGGCAAAAAGGTCGGCCTCCTGGTGAATTTCAACCATCCCAAGGCGACTATTAAACGGTTTGTCTTATAAATTTCGTGTCTTTCGTGGGTTTCGTGGCAAAAAATCATGAATCAATCCGACTGGCAGAAAAAAGGCGATGGCCACCGGCAGCGGTTGCGGGACAGGTTTTTGGCCCAAGGGCTCGACGGCTTTACCGACGCCGAGGTGCTGGAGCTGCTTATCTCCATGGGCACCCCCCGCAAGGACTGCAAGGAGCCTGCCCGCCTCCTGCTCAAGCAGTTCAACAATCTGGCCCGCGCCTTGGATGCAAGCCAGTCCGAACTTGAACTGGTTGACGGCATCGGACCAAAGAATGCCTTTGCCCTGCGCTTTATCCAAGGGGTGGCCCGGCGCTACCTGCAACAAAGGCTGGTGGCCAAGGAATATCTTCGCTCCTCCCGCGAGGTGGGGGAGTATCTGGTTCACAGCATGCGTGGCCTCAAACGCGAGGTGCTGACCGCAGTTTTTCTCGACTCATCTCTGGCTATCATCGCTACCCAACAGGTAGCGGAAGGCACTCTGGCCAGCAACACCGTGCATCCCCGGGAGTTGATCAAGCTGGCCCTGGAGCACCATGCCGCCTCGGTGGTCATCGCCCATAATCATCCCTCCGGCAGCCTGACCCCTTCGGCGGAGGATACCCGGCTCACCCGCCATCTCTTCATCGCCCTGGGTTTTGCCGGGATTCAGCTGCTGGATCATCTCATCGTCGGAGAGGGTGAGCAGCCTTTCAGTTTTGCCGATCACGGCCTGCTGGAGGATATCCGGAGCCGGAGCCGGGCGCTGATTGCCGGCGAATGACGGGGCCCGAGAGCATGTCCACTGATTTTACCCCGACCAGCGGCGAAGAGCCGCCCAGCCTTTATCTTCACATCCCCTTCTGCCGGAGTCGATGCGCTTACTGCTCCTTTAATTCCTACGCTTGCCAAGCCCCTCCCGCGGCATACCTCGCCGCCCTTGCCGGCCAGATCAGCCATTGGGCCGGGAAGAAGTGGTGCAGGGAGCGGCGCTTCGCCAGCCTGTTCATCGGCGGCGGCACCCCGACTATCTACAAGGGCAGCGAACTGGCCGGGCTGGTCGGCCTGTGCCTGAAGTCGTTCAACTTCAGGGAAGATGCCGAGATTACGGTGGAGGCCAATCCGAACACCGTAACCGTAGAGGCGTTGCTTGCCTTGCGCCGGGCCGGGGTCAATCGGTTGAGCCTCGGGGTGCAGGCCTTTTCCGACCGGCTGCTGGCCGGGCTTGGCCGAAGCCACACGGTGGCCGAGGCTCATGCCGCCATCGATGCTGCCCGGCGGGCAGGTTTTGCCAATATCAATCTGGATCTGATGTACGGCCTGCCCGGCCAAAGCGCGGCGGACTGGCGGGACACCCTGGCCAGTGCCCTTGCGCACAAACCGGGGCATCTGGCCTGCTACGAGCTGACCATCGAGGATGGGACCCCTTTTGCCCGGCTGGTGGAAAGGGGCGAACTCAGCTTGCCCGGCGAGGGGGAGGCCCTGGCCATGGTAGAGCTTACCCACGACCTTCTGGCCCGGGCCGGGTTAGGACGTTACGAGATCTCCAACTACGCCGCCCCGGGCCGGGAGTGCCGCCACAACCTCAATTACTGGCGCAACGGCGGTTATCTGGGGCTGGGGGCCGGGGCGGTCTCCTGCCTGTCCGGCTTCAGGTTCGGCACGGTGGCGGAGCCCGAAGAGTTTGCCGGGCTGGTCCAAAAAGGGGAACTTCCCCTGGCCGAAGGGGAATGCCTGCCCCTGGCGGCCCGCTTCCGGGAAAGCGTGGTCATGGGGCTCAGGCTCCTCGAAGGGGTTTCTTTTGCCCGGCTGCAACGCCAGTTTGGTTTGACGCCGGTGGGCTATTATGGGAAGATGCTGGAGGATTTGTGCCGACAGGGGCTGGTCGAGATTAGCCACGACAGGCTGCGCCTTACCAGGGCAGGTCTGCCCGTGGCCAACCAGGTGCTGGCCCGGCTTGTTTAGGGGCAATGTGAAGTGCAGAGTGCAAAGTGCTGAGTGCTGTAGGCTGAGAGCTGACGGCTGAGTGCTGAGTCATAGGGGAGTGTTGCTAATGGCGAAAGAAAAGATTGCGTATGTCTGCGCTACCTGTAACGGGGTGTTCAGCAAATGGGCCGGGCAGTGCGAAGCTTGCGGTGCCTGGGATACCCTGGCTGAGCAACAGCCAGCCTCCGGGGTGGCCAGCCGTTTTCAGGGCTATTCCGGCTCCCTGGCCAAGGTGCAGACCATGGCCGAGGTGGGCCGCGATGAGCTGGTTCGTTTTTCCACCGGCATGGGCGAGCTGGACCGGGTTTTGGGCGGCGGCCTGGTGCCCGGTTCGGTGGTGCTGATCGGCGGCGATCCGGGGGTGGGCAAGTCTACCGGCCTGCTCCAGGTCTGCTGCAACCTGAGCCTCACCCGCAAATGCCTCTATGTGACCGGCGAGGAGTCGCTCCAGCAGATCGCCATGCGAGCCCGGCGGCTTGGCTTGCCGGATAAGGCCCTGCTCCTGCTGGCCGAGACCAGGGTGGAGGATATCTGCGCCACGGCGCTCAAGGAGCGACCAGAGGTCATGGTGATCGATTCCATCCAGACCATGCAGGTGGCGGACAGCCAGTCCGCCCCAGGCAGCGTCAGTCAGGTGCGGGAATCCGCCGCTTTCCTTACCCAGTTTGCCAAGCAGACCGGGGTAGCCATTTTCCTGGTGGGCCATGTCACCAAGAGCGGCGATCTGGCCGGGCCCAGGGTGTTGGAGCACATCATCGACGTGGTCTGCTACATCGAAGGCAGCGGCGACAGTCGCTTCCGGGTGATGCGAGCGGTGAAGAATCGCTATGGCGCGGTGAATGAGCTGGGGGTCTTCGCCATGACTGACAAGGGTCTGCGCGAGATCTCCAACCCCTCGGCGATCTTTTTGTCCCGCCACGCCGAAGCCATGCCCGGCAGCGTGGTCATGGCGATCTGGGAAGGCAGTCGCCCTCTGCTTGTGGAGATGCAGGCCCTGGTGGACGACAGCCACAGCGAGAACCCCCGTCGGGTCACGGTTGGCCTGGAGCAGAACCGGCTGGCCATGCTTCTCGCCGTGCTGCACCGGCACGGCTCCATCGCCACCTACGGCCAGGACGTGTTCATCAACGTGGCGGGCGGGGTGCGGGTAAGCGAAACAAGCGCCGATCTGCCCCTGCTGCTGGCGGTTTTTTCCAGCCTGAAAAACAAGCCCCTGCCCGTGGAGCTGGTGGCTTTCGGCGAGGTCGGCCTTTCCGGGGAGATCCGCCCCGTGCCCAGTGGCCAAGAGCGCTTGCGGGAGGCGGCCAAGCACGGCTTTAAAAAGGCGATTGTCCCCCTGGCCAACGTGCCCAAGGGCGGGATCAAGGGCATGGAGATCATCGGGGTTGGGAAACTGGCCGAGGCTATAGAGGCGGTCCGGTAAACATGACTGTCCCGCAGCGTCACTTCCACCCCAGAGCCGGCTTGTTAAACAGCGTCAAATTTGCTGGTCTCATAACAAGGGAAAGGTCACAGGTGTCGAGACACAAAAGCAAATGGTTACGCAGCGACAACCGTTGTAATCGCGGCTTTTTGCGATTTCAACAAATTTGGGGGCCGGAGAGTTTTGCCTTGACAGCAGACGGCGGCCTGCTAGTATTTACCTCTTTGATGAAGCCATAAAAAATCCAGATAATTGACGGGAATAACGCTATGAAAAAGATGCGCAGTGATGCAATACGCAAAGGGGTGGAGCGGGCGCCGCATCGGTCCCTGCTCAAGGCCATGGGCTACACCAACGAGGAGATCAGCCGGCCTCTGATCGGCATTGCCCACGCCCACAACGAGATCATCCCCGGGCATATCCATCTCGACCGGATTCTGGAAGCGGTGAAAACCGGGATCCGCATCGCCGGAGGCACTCCCATCGCCTTCGGAACCATCGGGGTCTGCGACGGCCTGGCCATGAACCATCTGGGCATGAAGTATTCCCTGGCCAGTCGCGAGATCATCGCCGATTCGGTGGAGATCATGGCCATGGCTCACCCTTTTGACGCCCTGGTGATGATTCCCAACTGCGACAAGGTGACGCCCGGCATGCTCATGGCCATGCTGCGGGTCAATATCCCGGCCATCATGGTGAGCGGCGGCCCCATGCTCACCGGGCGTTTCCGCGGTAAGGAGGTGCATCTGGTCAGCGTCTTCGAAGGGGTCGGCCGGGTGAAGGCCGAAACCATGAGCCTGGAAGAACTGGCCGAACTCGAAGATCACGCTTGCCCAGGCTGCGGTTCCTGCGCCGGGATGTTCACCGCCAATTCGATGAACTGTCTGACCGAGGCCATCGGTCTTGGCCTGCCCGGCAACGGCACCATCCCGGCGGTGGCCGCCGCCCGGATCAGACTGGCCAAGGAGGCGGGCATGGCGGTGATGCACCTTTTGGCCGAGGACATCCGGCCCCGGGATATTGCCACCCGCGCCGCCTTTGAAAACGCCATGGCCATCGATATGGCCCTGGGTTGCTCCACCAACACCGTCCTCCATGTGCCCGCCATCGCCAAGGAAGCAGGGGTGGATCTGCCCCTGGCCCTGTTCAATGAGGTGAGCGAGCGGGTGCCCCATCTCTGCAGCCTGATTCCCGGCGGGCCGCACAGCCTGCAGCAGTTGGATGAGGCCGGCGGAGTAGCGGCGGTGATGAGCGAACTGCTCAACACCGAGGCCGGGCTGAATCTGGAGGTCATGACCGTTACCGGTAAAACCCTGCGTGATAATCTGGAAAAGGTCCGGGTGCGGGATGCCGACATCATCCGGCCTGCTGATGAACCCTATCATAAATTCGGCGGCATCGCGGTACTCTACGGAAATCTGGCCCCGGACGGCTGCGTGGTCAAGCAGTCGGCGGTGGCCGAAGAGATGCTTAAGCACAGCGGTCCGGCCCGGGTGTTCGACTCCGAGGATGCGGCTCAAGCTGCCATTCTGGGCGGGGAGATCAAGGCCGGGGATGTGGTGGTCATCCGCTATTGCGGCCCCAAGGGCGGCCCCGGCATGCCGGAGATGCTTTCTCCCACCTCGGCCATTGTCGGCATGGGGCTTGGCAAGAGCGTGGCTCTGATCACCGACGGCCGTTTCAGCGGCGGCACCCAGGGGGCCTGTATCGGCCATGTCTCGCCGGAAGCGGCGGACGGCGGCCTCATTGCCCTGGTCGAGGAGGGTGACCGGATCACCATTGATATCCGGCACAAGTCCATCGAGCTGAATGTGGCGGAAGAGGTTCTGGCCCAGCGACAGAGCAAATGGCAGCCGCCTGTGCCGAAGATCACCCGCGGCTACATGGCCCGTTACGCCAGGCAGGTAACCTCCGGCAGCACCGGCGCGGTTTTGCGGGATGATGCCTGCAACCGGCAGGCGGATTGATGGCAAGAACAGAGCGTGGGGCGTTAAGCCAGGCCGTGTCCTGCATCGTGCCTGACGAGGAAGACATGGCAGAGAGACGGATAACTCCATGCGGGGTTCTGTGCAGCATAGTGGCGGCGTTGGCCGCCCTTGTCGGCCCCGTCCCGGCGTCGGCCGCCCGGGCCATTCCTTGGGAGATCACGGCGGACAGCCTTATTCGCCTCAATAACCCGGACAGTATTCTGGCCGAGGGTAATGTTATTGTGATTCGGCCCAAGAGCCAGGGGCCGGACGGCATGTTTATCAGGGCGGACTGGGCTCGTTATGATGTGGAGCGCGGCACGATAAAGGCCAGGGGCAATGTCTATGTCCTTTCGGGCGTGGACGAGATCACCGCCGCCAGCGCGGATCTTGATCTCGAGGCCGAGACCGGCACCTTTACCGATTCCACCATCTTTATTGCCGAAAGCCACATGTATATTACCGGGCAGGAGGTGGTGAAAACAGGGGAGTTCAGCTACACCCTGAAAAAAGGCTGGGCCACCGCCTGTAAGCCGGAGGAGGGCAAAAGCCCGCCCTGGTCGTTTACCAGCAGCACAACCAAGCTCACCCTGGACGGCATGGCCCAGATGACCAACGTCGTTTTTCAGGTTAAGGATGCTCCTCTGGCCTACACCCCGTATTTTACCTTCCCCGCCAAAACCAAACGGGAAACAGGCGTACTCTTTCCGGAATGGTCCAACTCCAGCCGGGGCGGGTTCGGCCTCCTGGTTCCTGTTTTTCTCAATGTTTCGCCCAGCACGGATATCACCCTCTATCCCGGCTACCTCGCCAAAAGGGGCGTCCAATATGGCGGGGAGTATCGATATGTGAAAGGGCCTGCCTCCTATGGCACCTTCATGCTCAGTTATCTGCATGATGAGCTTGTCGACGGCCCGAATCTGCAAGATGAATATAAGCAGGACGGGCTCATCCGGCGCGAGGCCAACCGGTACTGGCTGCGGGGCAAAGCCAACCATGATTTCGGCAATAACCTGACCGGCAGACTTGACCTTGATCTCGTTTCCGACCAGGATTACCTGCAGGAATTCAGGGACGGGGCCATGGGTTTTACGGCGAACAAGCTTCAGTTTCTTGACCAGTTTGGCCGGGATCTCCAGGAGGAAACGATTTCCGAGCGGGAATCTTCCCTCCAGCTGGTCAAGGCATGGTCCAACATGATTGCCGGCGCGGAACTGCGGACCAGGCAGGATACGCGCCATGATATCGCTCTGGCAGGAGGGGACCATGTCTTTCTTCCCCGGACCACCAGCCCCCTGCAGGCCTTGCCCAGGCTTGATTTTTCCGGACGGGTGCCCATCCGCGGGACACGGATGAGCGCGGTCTGGGATTCGGAGTACGTCAATTACTGGCGGGAAGAGGGGGTCGGCGCCCAGCGGTTGGATATGCATCCCAAGCTGATCTCCTTTCTCCCGCCGGGCGGCTGGCTTGAGGGCAAGATCAGCGGCGGGGCGCGGGAAACGGCCTACCAGCTTGAAGCATACGGGGATTCCTCCTGGGACAAGGATAATTTTCAGGACCGGCAGGCCTATGATTTTACCGGGAATATAGCAACCATCCTGCTGCGCGATTTTGCCCTGGGAAACAACGGCTGGCTTGAGCATCTGGTGCGGCCCAACCTCCTCTACGAATACCTGACCAGAACCCAGGAGCTGCCAAGTTTTACTGAAGACTCAACCTTTGATAACACCCCAGGCTATTTTGACAGCGTGGACCGGCTGGAACGGAAAAACTGGCTGACCTGGCAGATCAATAATTATTTTACCCTGGGCGGCGTCAACCAAAAAGGTGATTCCTGGAATCGCAATCTCGGCCTGGTCAAGATTCACCAGACCTATGATCTGCGGGAGGGAAACCCGGAAAGTTCAGGCTTGCCGGCGGAAGGCAGGCGCTATGACTGGTCCGATCTCAGGTTTGAGACGGCCGTCTCTCCGGTGCCGAACTGGGCCCTCGGCTATCAGACCAACGTGAGCATGTACGGCAAAGGCGTGACCCGGTATGAGTTGTCAAACCAGTACAGCCTCGCCGGCGGGCATACCTTCGGCCTCAACTACCGGTATCTGAAGGACAGCGGCATGATTGCCCCATATTTTTATACCGATAGCGGTGAGTCGGCTCATGATTTGATCGGCTCGCTGGGGGTGCGGCTGAGCGAAACGTTGACGGCCTCCGCCTATCTGGCCAAGTCATTTTCCGAGAGACATACGGTGGAATCCCGGGCCCGACTGATCTATCAACCCGCTTGCTGGATGATGGAGCTGGAGATCAGCAAGACCGTTGACGATCATCGGGTGATGGTGATCTTCTCCCTTGATGGGGTGGGACGGGCTCTTCGCTTTGGTCGTGATCTCTAGAACGGTTTGGCAAAGAGCGCCGAGACCGAGACCATGAAGTATTACGACATCTTCAACGGTGATGCGGACGGCATCTGCGCCCTGCACCAGCTTCGCTTGGCCGAGCCGCGGGAGGCTACGCTGATAACCGGGGTCAAGCGGGATATCCGCTTGCTGGACCAGGTGGTCGGGGTGCGGGGGGCGGAACTCACCGTGCTGGATATCTCTCTGGACAGCAACCGGGCGGCCTTACTGAAACTGCTTGAGTCCTGCCGGGTTTTTTATGTGGATCATCATTACGCCGGGGAGCTGCCGCCCAGCCCCAACCTTATCGCCCATCTCGATCCCAGTCCCGAGGTCTGCACTTCTCTCTTGGTTGATACCCTGCTGGGCGGTCGTTTCCGGGGCTGGGCCGTGGCCGCCGCCTTTGGCGACAATCTGCATGTCTCGGCCCGCAAGGCCGCGGCGCCCCTGAATCTGGCCGAAGCCCAGGTGGCCCGGCTGCGTGAGCTGGGCGAGCTGATGAACTACAACGGTTACGGTCGGGAGGTGGCTGATCTGCATCTGCCGCCCCAGGTTTTGTATGCGGCGGTAAAACCCTATGCCGACCCCTTGATTTTTTGTGAAGAGGCCCAGGTTCTTGCCTTGCTGCGCCAGGGATTTGCCGATGATCTGCGGCGGGCTCACGCGGTGCCGCCCCTGCGGGAAACGGCCCATGGCCGGATTTTCGCCTTCTCCGCGGAAAAATGGGCCAGCCGGATCGCCGGGATATTCAACAATGAAAAGGCCCGGGAAAGGATGGACGCAGCCCATGCCCTGCTGGTGGACAATGGCGATGGCAGCTTCATGGTCAGTGTGCGGGCGCCCCTTGCCCGGCGTACCGGGGCCGACAGGCTGTGTCGCGCTTTTCCTACGGGCGGCGGCAGGGCTGCGGCGGCTGGAATCAACGCCCTGCCCGGTGGGCAGGTGGAGGAGTTTATTGTGAAATTTTTTGAGGTATTTTCCCCATGAGGTTTTCCCTGGCCAATAGAACCGTGCTTGCTCTTTCCTTGCTGTTCGGGATCAGCTTTTTTTCCTGCCCGCCGAGTTCGGTCGAGGCCGGGGAGGGAGAGCCTACGCCCCTTGCGGCCGAGCTGGTTGAGGACGGACAGGCCATTGATCTTTCCAGCCCGCGTTATCAGGAGCTTTTGCAGGAGCTGGTGACGAGCCACGGTTTTGGCCAGGAAGAGCTGGAGCGGATCTTTGCCGGGGTCACCATCAAGAAACGGGTGCTGGAGCTCATGGATACCCAGTGGGAGGCAAAGCCCTATTTTGAGTATTTCCCCCGTTTTGTCACCCCGCAGATGATCGAACAGGGAAAAAGGCAGCTTGCCGATCATCGTGAGGTGTTGGACCGCATTGAAAATGAGCTCGGGGTCGAGCGGGAGATTGTCATCGCCATCTGGGGGATCGAAAGCAAATTCGGCGCCCACAAGGGGGCCTTCGGCCTGTTCCAGACCCTCAATACCATGTTTGACGCCTATCCCCGCCGCAGCAAGTTCTATCGGAAGCAACTGATCGAATACCTCCTGCTCTGCCGGGAAAACGAGGTTGATCCGCTGACAATCACCGGTTCTTACGGCGGAGCCTTTGGCCAGACCCAGTTCATCCCCTCAAGCTTCCGCCTGTACGCGGTGGATTTTGACGGAGATGGCCGGCGGGATGTCTGGGAATCGGTGCCGGATGTCCTGGCCAGCATTGCCAACTATCTCCAGAGATTCGGCTGGACCTTCAACGCTCCGGTCTACCGGGAGATCGGGGCCAGGCTGAAAGGGGAGATGTTGGAAAAGGCCTACGCCCAGGGGCGGAAAGGCGTTGTCTCCCGTGCGGCGGTGGAAAAGATTCAGAATGTTGACCTGCCGCCCTCCCCGGAGAACAAGGATCTGACCATTGTCGGTCTTGAGCTTCCGGATGGCGGGATGCGGTACGTGGCAGGTTATCCGAACTTCCAGGCCATTACCAAATGGAACAATTCCAACCGCTATGCCATGGTCGTTACCGAGCTGGCGGAAAAATTAAGGGAGTAGGGGCACGGCATGCCGTGCCCATGATTTAATATTTTAGTTAGAAATGGGCTTACCGCTTAAAATACCGCTCGGTTTCCGCCTTGACCACCTGGGCCAGCAACAGCAAGCCGACGATATTGGGGATGGCCATCATTCCGTTCATCAGATCGGAAAAATTCCAGACGAATTCCAGTTTCATCATCGCCCCCACGACCACCACCGCGACGAAGACTACCCGGTAGGGGGCAATGGCGCGGCGGCCCGCTAGATACTCAATGGCCTTTTCCCCGTAGTAATTCCAGCCGATCAGGGTGGAGTAGGCGAAAAGCGCCGTGGCCATGGCGACAATCACCACCCCCCCCTGGCCCAGGGTCTCGCCGAAGCTGGCGCTGGTCAGTTGTCCTGGGGCAACGCCGTCCAGCCAAGCGTGGCTGGTCAGGATCACCAGGGCGGTCATGGTGCAGACCACCAGGGTGTCGATGAAGGTCTGGGTCATGCTCACCAGCGCCTGTTTGACCGGATCCTTGGTCCGGGCGGCGGCGGCGGCGATGGGGGCCGAACCAAGACCTGATTCGTTGGAGAAAACCCCGCGGGCGATTCCGTAGCGCATGGAGGCGGCGACCATTGAGCCGGCAAAACCGCCCGTGGCAGCAATGGGATTGAAGGCGTGATAAAAAATCAGGCCGAGGGCGTGGGGGATTTCGCCGATATTGAGGGCCAGCACCAGCAGCGCGGCGCCGGTGTAGCCGACGATCATGAACGGTACCAGCAGGGAGGTGAACCGGCCGATGGACTTAATGCCGCCCAGAATCACCAGGCCGGTGAGAAGCATCAGCACCGTGCCGGTGAGCCAGGGCTCGATGTGGAAGGTCGATTGAAAGATGTTGGCCACCGCATTGGCCTGAGTCATATTGCCGATGCCGAAGGTCGCCAGGGCGGTGAACAGGGCGAAGAGCCAGGCCAGCTTGGGCAGACCAGCGCCCTTGGCCAGATAGTACATGGGGCCGCCGCGCATGCCGTGTTCGCCTTTTTCCCGGTATTTTACGGCCAGTACCGCTTCTGCGTATTTGGTGGCCATCCCCACCAGGCCGGTCATCCACATCCAGAACACCGCCCCCGGCCCGCCAAGACTGATGGCGGTGGCCACCCCGACAATGTTGCCGATCCCCACCGTGGCCGCGAGCGCGGTCATTAGCGCGGCAAAATGGCTGATGTCTCCCTCGCTTCCAACTTCCTTGTGCCAGATCAGGCGCAATGCGTGGGGCAGGGCGCGAAACTGCATGCCGCGCAGAATCACGGTCAGGTACAGGCCGGTGCCTACCAGCAGAGCCAGCATGGGAGGTCCCCAGATCCAGCCGGAGAGGGTCGAAATCAACAGTTCGATGGATTCCATGGCGCGCCTTTTGTGAGAGGTTTTGCAAGAGACCGCTAGTTTTCTCGGCCAAAATACCTGAAAAGGCGAAAGATGCAAAGAGGAATGAAGAATTCTGAGTGCTGAGTACGGAGTGATGAGTGCGAAAAGGGACAGGGACAGTCCCCGTACGGGGGGGCCGTCCCTGTTCCTTTTGAAATTTCGTGACGTTCGTGGCAAAGATTGTTTTTTGCTTTCTCCTTCTGACTTCTACTTGACGAAATCCTTGCTGCCGTCCACCAGGGTGGAAACCACGGAGGGATCGGCCAAAGTCGAGGTGTCGCCGAAATCATGGGCCTCGGTCTCGCCGGCCGAGATCTTGCGCAAAATCCGCCGCATGATCTTGCCGCTTCTGGTTTTGGGCAGTCCTTGGGCAAACTGGATGAACTCCGGCGTGGCGATGGGGCCGATCTCTTTGCGGACATGGGTGCGCAGGGCGCCGCGCAACTCGTCGGAAGGCTCGCACCCTGATTTCAGGGAGACATAGGCGTAGATAGTCTGGCCCTTGATTTCGTGGGGCGCGCCGACCACCGCTGCCTCGGCCACCTGCGGGTGGGCGACCAGGGCGGATTCGATCTCGGCGGTGCCCAGCCGGTGACCGGAAACGTTGATCACGTCGTCCAGACGGCCCATGACCCAGAAGTAGCCGTCCTCGTCCTTGCGAGCCCCGTCTTCCGGATCGTAGATTCCTTCGTAGCGGGTGAAGTAGGTCTTTTTGTAGCGGCCCGGATCGTTATATACGCCGCGGAGCATGCCGGGCCACGGCTTGCGGATGACCAGATGGCCGCCCTCGTTGGGCGCCGCTTCGCTGCCGTCTTCGCGGAGGATTGCCGCATCGATGCCGGGCAGGGGGTGGGTGGCCGAACCGGGCTTGAGCGGGGTGGCGAAGGGCAGGCCGGAGATCATGATCCCGCCGGTCTCGGTCTGCCACCAGGTATCGACGATGGGCAGCTTGCTCTTGCCGATGTGCTCGTGGTACCACATCCAGGCTTCCGGGTTGATGGGCTCGCCAACCGAGCCAAGGACGCGCAGGGAGGAAAGGTCGTGTTTTTCCGTCCACTTGGCGCCTTCCCGCATCAGGGCGCGGATAACGGTGGGCGCGGTGTAGAAGATGCTGACCCGGAACTTCTCGCAGATATGCCAGAACCGATCAGGCGCCGGCCAGGAAGGCACCCCTTCGAACATCAGCGTTGTGGCGCCCAGAGCCAGCGGCCCGTAGAGGATATAGCTGTGGCCGGTGATCCAGCCGATATCGGCGGTGCACCAGTGCACGTCGTCGTCCTTGAGATCGAAGACCCACTGGCTGGTGTGCGCCACATAGGTCAGATAGCCGCCGGTGGTATGGACTACGCCCTTGGGCTTGCCGGTGGAGCCGGAGGTGTAGAGGATGAAGAGGTTGTCCTCCGCCTCCATGCTTTCCGGCTCGCACTGGCCGGAGATGCCTTCGGCAGCCATTTCCGCGTGCCACCAGAGGTCGCGGCCTTCCCGCATGGTAACCTCGTTGCCGCCCCGTTTTACCAGGATGCATTTTTTAACGCTGTCACAGCCAGTCAGGGCATCGTCAACCGCGGGCTTCAGGGGGATGGTCTTGCCACCCCGCAAAACGGCGTCGGCAGTGACCAGCACCTTGGCCTCGCAGTCCTGGATGCGGCTTTTCAGGCTCTGGGCGGAAAAACCGGCGAAAACCACGCTGTGGATGGCGCCGATCCGGGTGCAGGCCAGCAGGGTGATGGCCAGCTCTGGGATCATGGGCAGATACACGGCAACCCGGTCGCCTTTTGTCACCCCCATCTTTTTTAGCACATTGGCGAAGCGGCAGACCTCGGTGTGCAGCATCTGATAAGTGTAAACCCGGACATCATTCTCGGGTTCGCCCTGGAAGATGATGGCGGCCTTGTTGCGGCGGCCGTTTTCCAGATGACGGTCGAGGCAATTGTAAGAAACATTCAGCCTGCCATCCTGGAACCATTTGATCTCGGGCTTGTGCATGTCTGCCTCAAGCACCTTGCTCCACGGCTTTTCCCAGGTGAGCAGCTCCTTGGCGCGATCCCCCCAGAAGCCTTCCGGATCCTCCATGGAGCGGCGGTAATGGTCCTCGTATTCGGCCATGCTCTTCACATGGGCTTGCGCCTGGCCCGCAGCGGGAGGGAGGAAAAGGCGGTTTTCCTGCATATGGCTTTCAATCTTTTTATCTTCGCTCATTAGTGCCTCCGAAAATTTTATTAAGCCGACGATATAGGGATATATACCTAAGAGGGTAGAAATATATAACGAGTGTCGGAGACAATTACCACATTTTTTTATCACTTTTATAACGCAGCCCAGCCTTGCGGTTTGCATTTCTCCGGGTGCATCGCCGTGTTTTTTCTGCTATGTTGACCGTTCAGGCATTGCAAGGAGGCGCGGCGCGGATGCGAACCATGGCGGCAGCAACACGGATTTTCCCCTGGCTGATTTTTCTGGGCAGCGGGCTGTTCTTTGCCTTGCCTCAAGCCGGGGCAGCGCAAGGCGACCAGGCTGCCACCATTCCCGTGGTGTCGGACCTCCCAATGTTTCATGATGATTTGGGCTATGAGTCCCTCGCTCTGGCCATTGAACGGAGCGTGCATTATCTCAGGCAGCTTCCCCGCGGGAAGACCTTTGTCCTCTGTGGAGAGGATTATTCGGCCGATTGGCTCAGCGAATCTCTGCTCGCTTTCCAGAAGATCATTGGGGAAAAACCTTCCCCCCAAGCCTTGACCGCCATCCTCAAAAAAGAATTTACTCTCTGCCAGGCCAAGGGCGGTAATGATGATAACCGGATTTTTCTCACCGGTTATTTTGAGCCGCTTTTCAAGGCCAGTATGACAAAAACCGCCACTTACCATTATCCCTTGTATCGCAAACCCTCTGATCTGGTTACCACTTCCGACGCAAAAGACCAGGAAAACAAAACAGGCCGGCTGGAGAATGGCGCCATTGTCCCTTATTTTACCAGGGCCGAGATCGACAAGGGTTGGTTGCTTGCCGGGCAGGAACTGGTCTGGCTGGCTGATCCGGTCGAGGCCTTTATCATGCATGTGCAAGGGTCAGGCCAGATCCGGCTGGCGGACGGCTCGCTGCGCCGGGTACAGTTCGCCGCGAAAAACGGGCATGAGTACCGCAGCATCGGGCGGCTGCTGGTGGACAGAGGCGTCATGCGCCGAGAAGAGGCGACCATGCCCGGAATCGTCCGCTATCTCAAGGCGCATCCTGAGGAACAGGAGGCGGTTCTGCACCATAACGATTCCTTTGTTTTTTTTCGCTGGGGGGATGCCGGTGCTGTTGGCCCCTTGGGTAGCCTTGGCGAGCCCCTGACCCCTGGCCGGTCGGTGGCTCTGGATCAGGACTGTTTCCCGCCGGGAAGCCTCGCTTTTCTGGCCAGTCGCAAGCCAAAGGTCAATGCGGCCGGGGAGATTATCGGCTGGGAACCCTTAAGCCGTTTTGTGCTGAATCAGGATTCCGGCTCCGCCATCACGGGGCCGGGGCGGCTTGACCTGTTCTGGGGGGGCGGGAGTTATGCTGAGGCGGCGGCAGGAAACATGCGGCATCTCGGCACCCTGTATTTTCTGGTAAAAAAGAAATAGTTGTCAGAATCAGACTCGGTCTTATACAATCCTTGCGGGGCTTGATTAACAAGGTGATGGAACAGGTTTGAGGGGACGTACTTATGAAACAGACGGAAATAGATTACTGGATCACCAGCATGTTGGAAACCTACGGCAATGTTTCCGACCTCAACATCACGGTGGGCAAGCCCCTGCAGGTGGAGACCTCCGGGCAGCTGGTGCCGGTGTCGGTGGAGCCTCCGGTTGAGTCGCTTACTCCATTCCAGGCAGAGGTCTTTGCTCTGAACCTCATCGGCGGCAACAAGAGGCTGCTTAATGATCTGGTCAAGCACGGCTCCTGCGATCTTTCCTATTGGCTGGGTCAGAAGGCCAGGTTCCGGGTGAATATTTTCTCGCAAAAAACCAATCTTTCCACGGTGCTGCGCAAACTGGAGATGAAGATCCCCACCATCGGCCAGTTGAACCTGCCCAACCGCTTCAACGACATGGCCGGGGAACGCAACGGCATCATTCTTGTCACCGGAGCCACCGGTTCCGGTAAGACCACCAGTCTGGCCGCGCTGCTGGACAAGATCAACGATGAAAAACCGGTGCACATCGTCACCCTGGAAGATCCTATCGAGTATGTGCACCAGCACAAGATGGCGACCTTCAACCAGCGGGAGCTGGGCAACGATTTTGACACCTTTGCCTCCGGCCTGCGCGCTGCCCTGCGCCAGGCGCCCAAGGTCATCCTGGTGGGCGAAATGCGTGACAGGGAAACCATGGAGATCGGGCTTTCCGCCGCAGAAACCGGGCATCTGGTGCTCTCCACCCTGCACACCGTGGATGCGGGCCAGACCATCAACCGGATTCTGGGCATGTTCGAGCAGGAGGAACAGGCCCAGGTGCGCAACCGGCTGGTGGACACCATTCGTTGGATCGTCTGCCAGCGGCTCATGCCCAAGGTAGGCGGCGGCAGGGTGGCGGCCTTCGAGATTATGGGCATGAGCCTGCGGGTGCGCGAGCTGATCATGACAGGGGAAACGGAAGACAAGACCTTCTATGACATTATTGCCGATGCCAAGGCCCTTGGCTGGCAGACCTTTGACCAGCATATCCTTGAACTGTATGAGAATGGTCTGGTAAGCGAGGAAACGGCCGTTAGCTACTGCACCAGGAAAACTATGGTCAACCGGGGGTTGGACAGTATCAAGTCCGCCAGGGGCGAGTCCACCACCGGGATCACCGGCCTGGCCATGGATGTGAAGAAGGAAGAAAAACGGCGCTCGGGTTTTTAGGTTTACAGCTATCAGCTTACAGCTTACGGCTGAGAGCTTAACATTCGGAGGAAACCATGCTTGCCCAGTGTCCCAATTGTCAGCAGACCCTCATGCTCAGTAATGCCCAGATTGAAAAGATCAAGGCCGCTCTTGCCTCGCTGTCCATGGGGAGAACTTTGAAAATCGGCTGCCCGAAATGCAAGCAGCCCATCGAGCTGAACAGTGATGGCTCGGTTGTCGGTCAGACAACTCCCGGCTTGATGGATGTACTCATTGCCGAGCACGCCGGCAATGAGGATCAGGCTGCCGAGGGGATTGTGGCCGCGGCTTTAAAAAGACCGCAGCCGGTGCGTCTGCCTCCCGAGGCCCCCAAGCCGCCGGATCTCGGCTGGCTGTCCAGCGGGGTGTACAGCGAAAAAGAGGTGGTTGAGAATGTGCCCCATGTCCTGATTATGATCGGAGCCGAGGAGCTTGCCGCTCGGGTGAGTGCGGCCTTCGGCGAGTTGGGCTACCAGCCCACCTACGCCCGGTCGGCGGAAGAGGCGATCGCCAAGATGCAGTTCGTGAATTTCGAGGCGGTGGTTCTGCACAGCAGGTTTGAGGGAGGAGAGCTTAATGATTCCACGGTCCACCAGCATCTGCGGGAAATGGCCATGTCCAGGCGGCGCTATATCTTCTATGTCCTGATCGGCCCGGAGTTCCGCACCCTCTATGATCTGGAATCTTTGGCCTACAGCGCCAACCTGGTGGTGAACGACAGCAACGCCGGTCATTTTCCCATCATCCTGAAAAGAGGGATTAACGATTACCAGGAACTGTTCGGCCCTTATCTGGAAGCTTTGGGAAATTATGGGGTGAAGTAGGTATGCCGGGTAAGACGTTGTGGGTAACCGATCACGGGGTAAACCTATAAAGGTCAAATAACCAAGGAACAAGTGGGCACAGGGTGCCGCAGATTGCGGCAAGCGGGACGGCGATGCGTACTTTTGTACGTGAGCCGGACCGATCGCCGCTGTCAATCGTCGGCAGAAGTGCCGACAACATGTGGTGCCCTGTGATCGCTTACCGTTGTGGTGCCACAGGACTCGAAGCTGTGTGCGGTAGAGGGGAGAATTGGACGTAATTTAAAATAGTTGTAATCCTGCCGATTCCATGGTTTTTTTGAGAAATAAGTAGACTAAGTGCGTTGGCAGGCAACGGGAAACGCATGAAATCATGGCGGCTCGTTATTCTGTTCAGGCGACCCCAGAGAGGCAGCGAGGGGCCTGTATAATGATAAGAACACTTCAATTCGTAATAATCTTGCTCATCTGTCTGCCATGGAACATGGCCGTTGCCGAGGAGCCGCTGTTTTTTGGGGTGCTCAATCAGCGCAGCGCGATTATTACCGCACAGTATTGGAACCCCATCCTCAGTTATGTCAGCGCGCGCAGCGGCGTTCCTCTGCTATTGAAAATGGGGCGTACTGCGCCGGAAACCACAGCGATGACGGTACGTGGCGAGTTTGCTTTCGCCTATACCAACCATCTTTTTACCCCCCAACGCGATCGTCTTGGCTGGCGGGTCATCGCCCGGCCCGCCGGCAATGGTATCCAGGGCGCCATCGTGGTGCCCGAGTCTTCCCCGGTTAAAACCCTGGCGGAACTGGCCGGCACGGAGGTGGGGTTTCCCTCGCCGGAGGCATTTGTCGGCTACTGGGTACCAATGGATGCGCTACTTAAGGCGGGTGTTAAAGTAAAGCCGGTATTCGCCGGCAATCAGGAAGGGGTGATGGGACAGTTGAAGGCCGGGCGAATTGCCGCCGCTGCGGTTAACGCCCAAGTCATGGATGGTTATGCCCGCCGTGAGCAATTCGCATACCGAACCCTCTGGCACTCTGAAAGTTATCTTAACCTGGCGATAATGGCGCACCCCAAGGTGTCAAGCGACAAGGCCGAAGCGGTTAAGGACGCCCTGGTAAAAATGGCCCAGGACGAGGAGGGCAGGAAGATTCTGCAAGCCGGTGCGGAACTTCTCAAATCTTCCGAGGCATTGGGTTTCGTCGCCGCCGACGACAAAGAATACGATAATTATCGGCACTTTTATCGCAACACCCTCTTGCCTCTGGTGAACGAATGATCCTGGCCCGGCTGAACTCTCGGGTTTCCTTGCGGGCCAGGTTGTATCTCGGCAGCGCCGCGGTGTTGTTGATGGTCGGCAACGCTACCGTGATGTTGACGACGGTCAAGGAGTCGCGCGAATATCGCGGCGACATCAAGCAGGAAGCCGAGGTCACGCTGACCATTCTGGAACGGGAATTGACGCGCGAGGTAATCATCGGCGATTTTGCCACCATCGAGGAGATCCTGCGGGATCGGGCGCGGCGTGACAATATCGATACTGTGGTCTGGCAGGATGAAGGCATGTCGCCGCTCGTGGCTCGCAACGGCAACACCGTGGCCACCCGGCCGGAATGGTTCGCTTCGCTGATAAACATCGGTCATCCCGCAGCATCGCGCGACCTCGTGGTGGGCGGAGTACCCTACGGCAAGATCACTGTGTCATTCAATGCCGTGCCCATGGAAAACCGGCTGTGGCAGAGCGTGCTGTTAAACGTCGAATCGTTCGCCGCGATGCTGGTAATGATGTTCGTTTTTCTCGCCGTCATTCTGCGGGCCGGGCTTGCACCTCTGGAGCGTCTTGTCGAAACGGCTTGGGGCATCGGCGCGGGTGATTTAAGCAGGCGGGTGGCCGAATTTCCCGGCGATGCGCCTGATATGCGAGTTATCCTGGGCGCTTTCAACCGAATGGCGGACAACGTCGAAACCCTGCTGGTGAATCTGGCCGAGCAGCGCCGCGTCATTGACAATGCCGCGCTGGTTACCGAGACCGACCTGGACGGCATCATCACCTACGCAAACGAAAAGTTCTGCTCTCTGATCGGCTACAAGGCGGAAGAATTACTGGGCGCCTCCCACAATATCGTCAATTCAGACGAGCATCCGCCGGAATTTTTCGCCATGATGTGGCAAACGGTCCTGGCCGGCGAGGTTTGGAGCGGCGAAATCGCCATTCGTACTCGCCAGGGTGAACTGCGCTGGATGGCCACCTCGATTACCCCGGTTTTGGGAAGCGACCGCACGCCGGTGAAATTCGTCGCCATCCGTTTCGATGTGACCGAAAAAAAGCTGGCCGAACAGGCCCTGCGCCAATCCCACGACGAACTTGAACAGAAGGTCGCCGAACGCACCCACGCTCTTGAAGAGGCCAACCGCAGACTTGCAACGCTATCCAGCACGGACGGATTGACAGGTATCGCCAATCGGCGCCATTTTGACGAGGTGTTAGCCAATGAATGGCAGCGGGCGGTTCGCGTTCGGCAACCTCTCGCCTTACTGATGATCGACGTCGATCTGTTCAAAAACTACAACGATCATTACGGTCATCAGCTGGGCGATGATTGCCTGCGCAAAATAGCAGAAATGCTGCTGGCAAGTTCCCGTCGCGCCAGTGATTTGGCTGCCCGCTACGGTGGAGAGGAATTTGTGCTGATTGCGGTTGATACAGATATTGAAAGCGCCCGGCATCTTGCCGAGGTAGTTCGCACGTCCATAGAATCCCTTGGTAAGCCCCATGCCGGATCGCCATTTGGCAAGGTCACGGTAAGTATTGGTGTTGCGGCTCTTATCCCCGATAATGCCCAACAGCCTGAGCTGCTGATCCAAAGAGCGGACAAGGCGCTGTACCTCGCCAAGAATCAAGGGCGAAACCGCGTTGACATCTTTGAGTGAAATAAAAACAAAGCAACCTTGAATAGTACGGAAAAGCTGCTGAGGGCGACGGGTTAGCGGGATGCTAAACTTGAGAGGTACGAGACGATCTGGTAGCGCAGGGCCAGCAGGAAGATCAGGGTCAGGCAGGAACCTGCCAGCATCAGCCGGTTGACGCGGAGGATGTCCTGCGGGGTGATGGGGTGGCTGGCCTCGCCGATGGTCGGTTTTTCCATTACCTGGCCGAAATAGAAGTTTGCCCCGCCGAGCTGCACGCCCAAGGCGCCGGCCACCGCCGCTTCGGTATGGCCCGAATTGGGGCTGGCGTGCCTGAGCCGGTCCCGCAGGAGGATGAAGAGGGAGCCTTTGGCGTCAAGGCGGAGCAGGAAGGCGGCGGCCGGAATCATCAGGGCGGTGAGCCGGGCCGGGATGAAGTTGGCCAGATCATCCAGCCGGGCTGCAGCCCAGCCGAATCTAAGATATCGCTCGTTTTTGTAGCCGAACATTGAGTCCATGGTGTTGACCGCCTTGTAGAGCATGGCCGCCATGGGCCCGCCCAGCACCGCGAAAAAAAGCGGGGCGGTCACCCCGTCCACCATGGATTCCGCCACCGATTCCACTGCCGCTCTCGCCACTCCTGCCTCATCCAGACCAGCCGTGTCCCGGCCGACGATCATCCCCACCCGTGTGCGTGCTTCCGGCAGATTTCCGTCCCGCAAAGACTTGTAGACCTCAGCACTGTGGCGCACCAGATCGCGGGGGGCGATGGTGGTGTAGAGCAGGAGGATGGAGATCAGGCTGCCCAGCCAGGGGTGGATCAGCTTTGCTCCGGCAAGCACAGTCCAAGTCGCGGTTCCGGTGAGCCCCAGAACCAGGAGGACGGCGCAGAGTCCGGCCGCAAGAGGGGGGAGCACGGCGCGGGCGAGCCGCTCGCACCAGACGCAGGCCGCGCCGATGACCCGCACCGGATGCGGCAGCCAGCGGGGGTCGCCGAGCAGCTGATCGAGAAGAATGGCAATGAGGATCTGGTATTCGAGGGAGATCATTTGCCCAGAAGCCCATAGATGGCGCTCATGTCGAGCTGGCTGCGTACCGCCTCGGCCAGCCGGTCAAAGGCAGGTTCCAGATCATAGGAGGCCTGGACGCTGTTAAGCGGGGCAAGCCCCCGTCTTTGCCGCAACCGGTCGATGAACCAGCGCCGGAAGGGGTCCGCGTCGAAGATTCCGTGCAGATAGGTGCCCCAGATGGTCTGGGCGGGGTTGCCGGCCCCGCCGCTTTCCCCGTTGTCGAAGGTGAGGATGTCACAGGTCCCGGTGGCCCGGCTCTGGCCGTGGTGGATCTCATAGCCGTGCACCGCAAGACCCGAGGCGAGATGGCGGCCGCTCTGCCGGGTCAGGGTTTTGTCCCTTTCGAGCACGGTGGCAAGGTCGAGCAGGCCGAGGCCGGTCAGGGATTCGCCCGCAGACTCGATGTGGTATGGGTCGTCGATGCTTATGCCCAGCATCTGAAAACCCCCGCAGATGCCGACGATCTCTCTCCCCTCCCCACGGTATTTTTTCAGGGCCTCGGCCAGGCCGGAGTTGAACAGCCACTTAAGATCAGCGATCACGTTCTTGCTGCCCGGCAGGATCACCCCGTCGGCGTCCGCGAGATCGGCCGGGGTTCTGGCGATCTTGACAAACAGGTCCGGCTCGGCCAGAAACGGCTCAAAATCGGTGAAGTTCGAGATGTGCGGCAGGTCGATGAGCGCCAAGGTGACATGTTCGCCCGTGGGTCGGTGCGGGCTGAACAGCCCGGCCTTGAAATTCACCGAATCTTCCTCCGGCAGCCCCAGATTGGCCAGGTAATCCACCACCCCCAGCACCGGCTTGCCGGTGCGTTGTTCCATGTAGGTAAGCGCTTCGGCCAGCAGCGATTTCTGGCCCCGGAAGCGGTTCACCACGTAGCCGGCAATCAACTCCCGTTCCCAGTCGTCCAGAATCTCCATGGTTCCGACAAAGGAGGCGAACACCCCGCCCCGGTCGATGTCGCCGACGAGCAGCACCTTGGCCTGGGCATACCGGGCCATGGGCATGTTGACGATATCGTGGGCCTTGAGATTCACCTCGGCAGGACTCCCGGCCCCTTCCAGGACCATGACCTCGTACTCACCGGCCAGCGAATCGTAAGCCGCCTGCACCGCGACAAAGGCCTGGGGTTTGTAGGCCAGATAGTCGTTCACCGTCATGTTGCCCACCGGCCTGCCCATAACAATGACCTGGCTGCCCGTGTCGCTGGAGGGCTTGAGCAGGACCGGGTTCATCCGCACATCCGGGTCGAGGCGGGCGGCCTGGGCCTGCACCACCTGGGCCCGGCCCATCTCGCCGCCCTCCCTGGTGACAAAGGAGTTGAGCGACATGTTCTGGGCCTTGAACGGCGCGACCCGCAAGCCATCCTGCAGGAGGATGCGGCACAAGGCGGCGGTGAGCACGGATTTGCCCGCGTTGGAGCAGGTGCCCTGGAACATGATGGCTGGGGTCAAGCTTGACATTTTGATATTCGCTCAAGTTTCAGTAATTCAAGCCACCGGCATTGCCGGTGGTAGCTGATTTAACCCTTTACGCAACAAGCCGTCCCACACGTCTCCAAGCACGGTGGAGTATTTATCCCGCCCCCTTTCCCTGCGTTCGCGAGCAAAATAACAAAAAAATGTCCGAAAGTCATGCTTGACCCCAGTTGCACTCCGGACCGCTTCGCGAACCCTCTGCTCCGCCACCGGAAGGATGGGTGATCTACGGTCTGCTGTTTAGGGTCTGCGTCGCCGCCGGTTCCCGCTGCCAGAGGTGATAGAGCGCTGCCGCAACTAAGAAATCCGCCCAGGCCAGAGCGATATCCGGCAAGGTCGATTTGAAGAGCAGCAGGTACAAGGGTTGGGAATGGTCCACGGAGAGCTTGGCTATGGAGAAGTGGGTCATCAGCACGGTGCCGAAGATGACCAACATCCCGTTCAGGACGTAGCCGTACACCGCGGTCCGCCGCCTGGTAAAAAGCAGGCTCACCACCACCAGATCCAGCAGGGCAAAGAGGCTGGCCGCTACAAAGGAGCCCACGAACAGGGTTTGCCCTGGGTTGGCTTTGTCGGGAACCAGAAAGGGGTGGACCCGGAGATGGAGATAGAGTGCCCCTGTCGCCATCAGGACTAAGGCGGTAAAGAGCAGGTGCCGCATGGTTCGGTCATTCATTGCGTGAACCTGGTAAGGGTGCCGAGCCAGAAGGTCATCCCGATGACGATCAGGTGCAGAATCCACCAGCCCGGCTGGTAGCGCATGAAATATTTGAGCATGCCTTCAACCCCCGCAGATGAGATGACCGAAGGTGTAAACGGTGGCAATGGCAGAGGTGTGCAGCAGCCACCAGCGGACAGAGAGAAAGGGGGTGAGGTTGCGAAAAGGGGGTTTCATGGGTGGTCCTCCAGGTAAATTGAAGCGGGCAAGATAGGAAGTAGCTATTAAAAGGATATCAAATTTATCCGCCGGCGAACAATAGTCCGAGACCCATTTTGTTTTTAAAGTGGCTCCATTAGGGTGCTCATTAATCCTCATCCTCCACCAGTTCGGTGTCACCATGTCGGTACGGCGGCGCGCAGCAGCAGAGAACCACCAAATCTACGGTCCCGCTGTTCCGCAGCCGGTGCTTGGTTCCGGCCGGAATCACCAGGGTGTCGCCTTTTGTCGCTTGGAATTTTTCCTGGCCAAGGATTAGAATACCCTCTCCCGCAAGGATGTGGTAGATCTCGTCGCTTTCCAGGTGGCGGTGGAGCATGGTCTCCCGCCCCACCGCCACTGTTGCCTCCGCCAGGCTGAGCTTTCCCGGCCAGCCATGGCGATGGGGATGGGCCAGTTCCCTGATCAGGGAACCATCCTTGGTAGTGTACGGAATCACGGTGCTACGGGAAATCTTCATCGCTGGTCTCCGGCCGGACCAATCCAGGAACGGTGTTCATTTCCTGATTAGCGCTAATCAGGTGACATTTTGATATTTGCTTTCATTTCTCCAGGCAGTTCTCTTTACTGAAGATGACCAGGTTGCGGACCTTGCCGGAAAAGGGCAGGGTCAGTTCGACGATCTCCTGCAACCTGTAGGGGCTGTCCGGCTGGGCAAGCCGCCAGGCGGCGATTTCTTCCTCGGCTCGGGGGCCTTTCATGCAGATAACCCGGCCGCCCACCGGGTTGACTGCGGCGGTGTGCAGGAGAAATTCCCCGATATTGGTAAAGGCCCGGCTGGTGATGAGCGGCGCGGCCAGGGTCTTGCCGGCCACCTCGGCTGAGCCTTTTTCAAGCCTGCCGCAGAGAACCTCGATATCATTCAGCCCCAGAGTGCGGATGACATGGCGCAAAAAAGAGACCCGCTTCTGGCGGGGTTCCACCAGAATGACCGGTAGCTCCGGCCGGGCCGCCTTGAGGGCCAGGCCGGGAAATCCGGCCCCGGTGCCGATATCGAGGAGCGGTTGCTGGGCGCTGCTCAATGGCGGGAGAATCCTGAGCAGGCTCAGGGAATCGAAAAAGTGGCTCTCCCATATCTCGCGCAACTCCGCCTTGGCAACCAGATTGATTTTGCTGCTCCAGCGGAGTAGCTCGGCGCAATAAAGCAGCAGCCGCCGCCGGGCCTGGTCGTCAAGGGTGATACCCATGGCACCGAGGCCTTCCTCTAAAATTTTTTGGCCCGGAGTGTCACTCATGCGCAAGATTTTTGAGAGTTTTTCCGGTGGACCAGGGTGATTCCGGCCAGAACAAAGGCCAGGGCCGCCAGATTGACATTGTAAAAGGCCAGTCCGGCCAGGCTCGCGACCAGGGCCAGGGAGCACAGCCACACCGCGTTGCGCCAGACGGCAAGGAGGGCCAGAACCAGGCTCGTCCAGGCAAAGACCTGATTGTACATCAAGCGGCCGATCATGGCGCGAACCTGGCAGATTGTCTTGTCCGGCGTCTCCGTACACACCCCCACCAGTTGTTCCGAGATAAAGACGCCGTGGCGCAGAGCGGCAAAGGCGCCAAAGGCCCCCAGCACCAGAAGGGCAAAGGGGAGCAGGGGGAGCAGCGGGATGCTCCGGCTATTACGCCAGAGAGGGTAGGCCAGTAGCAGGCAGATGACCACCCAGATATCGGCTTGCCAGTTCAGCGGGGTTTCATTGAACAGAATCGCCATCCCCCCGGCGGCGAGCAGCAGCCCGCTGAGGTGTTCGAGCATGCCCTGGGCAGGCCCGTCTTGTTTCCGGGAAAACCAGGCATAGGCCAGGGCTGGAATAGCGAAAGCGAAGTTGTTGAAACTTCGGTATCGCGCGTCCAGGACCAGGCCGAGGACGGCAATCAGGGCACAGGTGATGACCCCCAGCCGCAGGGTGCCGTATACTGCTGCGGGGCTGAGGCTGGACTTGCCCCGCAGAAAATCCAGGGACGCATCCAGGCTGAGGTGGCTGGGGATGGTGCCGGAGGCAATGGCTTTCAGGGCCAGCAGGTATACGCCGGCCGCAAGGGAAAGGACGACAAAACCCCAAAGGTATTCATAGGTGTTGGTGGAAATAAGAGAGAACTGATGTCCCTGCAGCGCGATCAGGATGGCGCCTCCGGCCAGGGCGGCGGAAAATTGCAGCCGGCGTGTCGCGCTCATCTCAAGGTGGCGGCGGGCAATGAGCAGGGTCAGCAGGGCAATGGCCGCGGACTGGGCAAAGAGCATCCACCAGTTTGGAAAATTGGAGACCGGCCCGGAGAGGACATGCTTGTCGGCCCGTTCCGAATTGTACAGCCCCCAATAGCCGCCCACCGCCCCTTCCTTGATCCGTTTCCATGGCTGGTCAAAGGCCTCGATCAGGTTGTATTGCCAATGCTCCTGTTCGGCCAGGGCGATGAAGCCGCGGATAAAACGGGCCTGATTTACCAGGCTGGGCAAAGCCCCTTCCCGCATCCGGCCCTGGGAGGGCCAGCCGGTTTCGCCGATGACGATTTCCTTGCCGGGGATCTTGGCGCCGACCTCTTCCCGGATCTTTTTGATGTGGGCCATGGCCTGCTTGATGCCGACCGGGTTGTCTTCCCAGTAGGGCAGGATGTGGATCATGACAAAATCGCAGGCCTGGGCCACCTCTGGATGCCTGAGCCAGAACTCCCAGACATCGGCGTAGGTGACTTCCACCCCGGGCAGGGCAGCATTGACCTGCCGGATATAGCCGGCCAGCTGCTCGCCGGTGATTTCCCGGCGCAGCAGGGCCTCGTTGCCCACCACCACCGCTCGCACCACGGCGGGATTTTTGCGGGCCAGGCCGATCAATTTGTCAATCTCCTGCTGATTGAGCTTGGGGTCCGCGCCGATCCAGGCGCCAAGCAGCACCTGCATGCCGTATTTTGCCGCATACTCGGGTACCGCTTCCAGTCCGGCCACCGAATAGGTGCGGAGACAGGAAAAACGCCGGGAGAGCATGGCCAGATCCTCGTCTATCCTGGCGGGGGAAATGGTCAGGCCCGTGGCAAAATCAAAAGGGGACTGGTCCTTTTCAAAGGGGGCATAGGACACGCATTGCAGCGGGTGATCGGTAGCCAGCGCCGCTTCCGGGATCGGGCGCGGCTGGCCGACGTAGTACCAGAAAGCGAAGATCGCGGCCAGGGCCAGGCTATAGGCAAGGGCTGTTCGCAGGATTATTTTCAAAATTCCCCCTTTTTATAGGTCCCATGGGTCATATCCGACCTATGGGACTTATGATAATCTCTTTTACCCTGCGCGGGTTTGGCGGTCAACGGCAAAGGCCGGGCCGGGCCGGTAGGAGATGGGGTTGGATGGCAGGTCAACTCTCGCGGGTTTCCGGCAGATCTTGGCATTCTTGGGGGTTACGGCGGTAGCGGGCCGGATTGCGGGGATCCTGGTGGATGAGGACATCGGCCTGGGGAAAGGCGGCCATGATGGCATTTTCCACCTCATCCGCCACCCGGTGCGCCTCGGCAAGGGGCAGGGCCTGGTCAAGATCCAAATGGAACTGGATGAGCATGGTCTGCCCGGACTGCCTGGTCCGCAGGCCGTGGAGGCCGAGCACGATCCCATGGGCCAGAACGATGTCGCAGATCCGCTGGCGGGTTTCTTCGGGGAGTTCATGGTCCATGAGAACCTGCATGGCCTCCCGGCCGATCCGCCAGGCGCTGTAAAGGATATACCCGGCAATGCCAAGGGCGCCTAACGGGTCCAGCAGGGGCCAGCCCGAAGCGGCAAAAAACAAGGCGGTGATGGCGGCCGCGTTGGTGAGCAGATCGGATTGGTAATGCAGGGCGTCGGCGCGGATGGCGGCAGAATTGGTCTGCCTGATGACGTAGCCCTGAAAGGCCAGGAGCCCCAGGGTGGCGGTCATGGCAAAGGCCATGACCCAGAGGCCGATATTGATCTCCAGCAGGGGTTGCGGGTGGCTCAGCCGTTCGGCTGCGTGCATGAGCAGAAAGATGGCCGAGCCGCCGATAAAGCAGGCCTGGGCAAGCCCGGCCAGGGATTCCGCCTTGCCGTGGCCGAACTGGTGATCCTGGTCGGCGGATTTCAGCGAATAGCGCACGGCCAGCAGGTTGATCAGCGAGGCGGCCGCATCCATGAGCGAGTCCACCAGGGAGGCCATGAGGCTTAGGGATCCGGTCATGAACCAGGCAGCGCCCTTTACGCCGATGAGCATCACTGCCGTGGCCGTGGAGGCATAGGTTGCCAGCCGGAGCAGGCGGGCGTTGTCGTAGGGGTTGTCCGCTCTCATGAAAGGCTCTGGCCCTTGCGCATGGTGATCATTGGTTGCCGGCAGGAGCGCTGGTTGCGCCGAGAATATCATCAACCGTATCATAGCGGGATTGGGGATTGCTGTCGAGGGGTTGGCGTCGAAGCGGCCAGATTAACTTGGGCCCAGGGTTGTCTAATAAGGCCTTTGGCCAACCACGTTCCCGGTCGGGGCATAGTTGCACACCCAGACCTGCGAGTTGTCACGGCAGACGGCTTTGGCGCAGCCCACTTCCATGGTGTTTTCCCAGACTATCTGGGTGTAGTGACTGCAGGTTTTCCCGGGAGGCGCGTTGCAGGTATTTCTGCTCCGGGAATACCACTGCCTTTCGCTGGCCCAGCTGGTGACCACGTCTTGTTCCGTGATGGGCTGCGGGGTCGAGGTCCATTTCCAGTTGCCGCCATGTTTATTAGTGGCCTTTTTTACAGCACTGGCCCAATAGAGATTTTCCCCTAGATTGGTACGGCTGTGCTGTATGTTGCCGCCTGATTTTTTTAGCTTGTTGGCCCAGGCTGCCGCTTCACCGGCAAGGGAGTCGGACCAGCGTAGCTTGGGGACGCCGACGGCGGTGCGCAGGAGATTGTGTTCTTCCAGCATGCGGATCGCTTCAATCTTGTAGTCTTGCGCCGAGCTTTTGCCAGCCGGGATAAGGAAGAGGATAAGCAATAAAGAGACGTTGACCAGGGGGCGAGTACTCCGGTCTCGGGAAATTATCTTCTGTTGCTGTTGCATTGGCAGGTCTGGGTGATGGCGAGGTCGAGGTTCTTGAAAAAATGCAAGGTCTCGTGGTCATCCGGGTTCTGCAGGAGCCTGGCCTCGTACAGGGCGAAAAGCCGGGTGAGTACATGGGACATTTCTTCCTCGGGCAGGGAGCCCATGGCGTCCCACAGTTCCGAGGTATTCATGGCGTTGCCGTCTCTGCTTCGGCGGTATTGGCCTCCGGCCTCCGGTTCCGGCCATGGTCGCGGGCCACCAGCATGTAGATGGAAGGCACCACGAAGAGGGTGAAGAGGGTGCCCACGGCCATACCGCCCACCAGCACCAGACCGATGGAATTCCGGGCCGCGGCCCCGGCGCCGCTGACCAGGGTCAGGGTAAAATGGCCGGCCACTGTGGCGGTGCTGGTCATGAGGATGGGGCGCAGTCTGGTAAGGGAGGCCTCCCGGATGGCGGCCAGTTTGGCGTGCCCCTGTTCCTGAAGGGTATTGGCGAACTCGACGATGAGGATGCCGTTTTTTGCTACCAGACCGACCAGGGTCACCAGCCCCACCTGGGAATAGATGTTGAGGGTGGTGGTCCAGCCATTGGTCCAGAAGGGGGTGTTGGGGTCGGGGATTTTGAGAAAGGTGAAGATCAGGGCGCCGAACATGGCCAGGGGCACCGAGCCGGCTAGGATGACAAAGGGGTCGCGGAAGCTGTTGAACTGAGCGGCCAGGACCAGAAAGATCAGGACCACGGCCAGGACGAAGGCGGGCAGGAACTTGTTGCCCTCGCTGCGCAGTTGACGGGACTCGCCGGTGTAGTCAAGCACATAGCCCTGGGGCAGGATCTTGGCGGCCTCGTCTTCCAGATAGCGCAGCGCTTCGTCCAGGGGGCGCACCGAGACGCCGCTGATCTTGACCGCGTTCAGTTGCTGGAAGCGGTTCAGGGAGCGGGGCACCGTGGAGTTCTTGATCGTGGCCACGGTGGCAAGCGGCACCAGCTGGCCGTTTGGTCCGGTGATGTGAATCTTTTGCAGCTGTTCCGGGGTGAGGCGGTCGACTCTGGCGATCTGGGGGATGACCTTGTAGCTGCGGCCAGCGATGTCGAAGCGGTTGACGAAGTTGCCGCCCACCATGGCCCCGAGGTCCGCGCCCACCTGTTCCAGACTGAGGCCCAGGTCCGCCACCTTGTCGCGGTCGATGATGAACTCGGCCTGGGGCTGGTCGATTTTCATGTCAATGATCGGCGGAAAAGCGAACATCCCGCTCTGCATGGCTTTCTGTTGGATCTGCTGGGCAAATTCCATGATCTGGGCGGGTTCGGCGGTGGAGGCCAGGATGAATTCCACCGGAAACTGGCCGCCGCCGGGGAGTGCGGGGCGTAATACCGGAAAGATCCGGATGCCCGGTAACCCCTGGAGTTTCTGTTGTACCTCGGGCATGATCGCAAAAATTGAGCGTTTCCGCTCGTCCCAGGGCTTGGTGACCATGCCGCTGAACCCTGAGGTGGGCTGGGTGACCTGGAAGGTGAATTTCGTTTCCGGGATGGAGAGGAAGACCTTGTTGGCGGCGGCGGTAAAAGTTCGGGTCTGGTCCAGGGTGGAGTTGGCCGCTGCGTCGACGATGCCGAAGATGACCCCCTGGTCCTCGTTGGGTGCCAGTTCCTTGGCCGACATGGTGAACATGGGGAAGGCCAGCAGGCTGATGACGAGCCAGACCGTGTAGACCGCGGGCCTGGCCGCAAGGGTGGCGTCCAGCCAGCCTCCGTACATCCCGCGCAGCCTGGCAAAGCCGCGGGCGATCCTGCCCGCCAGGCCATGCTCTTCGAGTCCCGGTTTGAGCAGCTTGGCCGACATCATCGGCGACAGGGTCAGGGCCACCACCCCGGAGATGGTCACCGTTCCGGCCAGGGTGAAGGCGAATTCCCGAAAGAGC